>Ga0105048_10000575_pt1 | contig 57208 bp, 49 predicted proteins | sample MAT05_FD_78382 | JGI IMG/M metagenome (GOLD analysis project Ga0105048, IMG submission 78382) | Freshwater microbial communities from Lake Fryxell liftoff mats and glacier meltwater in Antarctica - MAT-05 | ecosystem: Environmental > Aquatic > Freshwater > Ice > Liftoff microbial mat | place... | reverse complement strand
GGTGGCACCATTGCTCCACAAGTAGGAAGCAGCGCCGGCAGGTACACATAGTTCTGTTGACTGTCCGGGACAAATAGCACTATTACCAGTGATGGTACAAACGGGATTAGGAGACACGGTTACTATAATATGATTGGAAACAGTATTTCCGCAATTGGTTGTGTTTGTCACAAAGTAATCACCTGCTGCAGTCACTGTGATTGTTGCTGTTGTTTCGCCTGTGCTCCAGGTTCCGTCAATATTACCGGACAGCACAACGCTCCCACCGGCACAAAGATTTACAGGGCCATTGGCAGATATGTTTGCAGCTATCGCCTGCTGAGCAATGGTTACAATATTGTTTTCTATAGAAATAGCACCTCCTTGAGAAAGTGCCCTTCCATAAAGTGTAGCACCGTCTAAAAGGTTGATTGCACCATTTACCAGTAAGGTACCTTGAAAGATAGAATTTTCGCCAAGATCAACCTGGCCATTTACCTGCCAGAACACATTGCACAGCGATGCTGAATTTGTCAATATGATTCTCGAATTTATGGTGCTGGCTAAAGCACCGTCGATCTGAAAAATAAATAAAGAATTGGGATCACCCTGCCCGTCTAATATAAGGTCACCATTGATGGTGGAAGCAGCACCCGTGCAATATTCATTGGGTAGCAAAGTCTGGCCGTTTCCCAGCGTAGTGGATATTACAAGATTACAGGTAATCGAACTTATGCTACTGTATGCAAGTAATACGTCGGATGCAGCACTGAATGACACCGCATCTGCCACATGGCTTTGCCCGATAAGTGTACCCGGGGGAAAAGCGCTGTAGGCACCTGCGTTGGTACCTACATCACCAGTTACAACTGTAGACGCCCCGGCTGCATCAAAGGCTCCTACACCAGTAAACAAAGCAAAACTTGAAGCACTTCCCAGGTTAGGCGCTTGTGCAAAAAGTAGGGATGGGAATGAGAATATCATTGCCAACAAGAGTTTGAAAGAAAATCTGGCCATGTCAAAAAAATTTATGTTAAAAAAACCGATATGTAAATTTTAACATACTTTTTGACAATTTTTACATAATAGAATTTAATAGTTACATAATTCACAGGTGTATTCCTGCAGAGATTTAACATAAAATAGCGCAGACCGGCGCCAGCTCTCCGTAATGTTCAATAAATTACTCCAACTGGTGTTGTAATTACCGAAAAAAGAAAAAGGTAAAAGGCTGTCCTGAGTGTTGCAACGCAAGAGATGTTCATTCTCCAGTCCCGGCGGGCAATGTAATTAAGGTAAGGAATCAGGAAGCTGGTTCAAAATTTGAAAATATTTTTTACTTGCTTTTCGACTGTAGGTTTTTTCTGTCGGGTTATAGGTCCTGCCTGTTCTTATTTGTAAAAGTTTCCTCTTAAAATAATCATTCAATACTTAACACAAGTATCCTAAAATAGAAGCATTTAAAACGGAATAATCATTATATGAATGAAGAAAAAGTGAAGGCACCAAGTTCGCTGATCAGTGACTTGAAGAATTAAAAAAATGCCGCCCTTGCATCCCGACAGTGGTATTTACCTGGCTGCAAAAAAACATGCCGCAGATCAGGATGCCCCACAATTGGGAGCTGATGCATACCGGAAGTGATGGTTCGTCTCATGGGACTTGATCAAAAAAAAATTTCATGCCATTGCTTTCGGCAAAGAGAATATTGCCGGCCGCTCAGCCATTCCAGGTTATGGGCACCGCTACTGTATGCGTGATGCCCAATGGGCACCTGCAGCCAGTACCGGTAAAAACTAAACGCAACGAATGCAATAATGGATTCAGAATTTTGCTGTTAAAAGAAAAAATAAACTGTTGTAATCCCTTTTGGCTATAAATTTTAACCTCCATCATTGCACTTGTAACACAAAGGTTAAATCTTCCCCTCATCATAACCGTTTAAATATTTATGAACTTTTTTACTGACACGCCTGTTTATTTTTGCCGCCAGTATGGGGCTACGATTTCCCATTTAGTTTTAAGGACGTTTAATTATTGCTATTTGCCAGGTACTGGCAAATAATTAACACTGGTTATCCTGTTGGAAATGAAATGGTTTTGCATCAGCCATCAGCTTATTTCGCATATACAGGATGCTGGTATGGTAAATGTGTAAAATGAATAAAAATTAAGCAATGAAAATTATTTACCTCTGTTCCTTTATTGTGTTTATTTGTATTCCGTCTATTTGTTCCTTAAAGGCACAGGTGCCGGAACAGGGAGAACCTGCACCGGTTGCGATGATAGCTTCGGGCAGCCGTTTATACGGCAAACTACTGGATAAGAATACAGGCAAACCAATTGATGCAGCCTCTGTTCAGATTTTTCCTGCAGGTAGCAGGGATAGCGTTTTTGATGGAATGCTGAGTAAACCCAATGGTGAATTTGCGTTTACGAAATTTCCAGCATCAGGGAACGCATTGCTGGTTATTTCTGCTATGGGTTACGAAAAGCAGGAGCAGGAGATTACTATTCCCCGCAACGAGGAAGGCCAACCCTCCAATTTTAAAAAAGACCTTGGCAATTTTTTTCTTCAAAAAGATATCCTGGAATTGAATGAAGTGGTGATCAATACGGTACGCCCTGCACTGCAAATGGGTATAGACCGTAAGGTTTTTGATGTGAGCAAAAGCCTGCTCGCAACCGGTGGAACAGCGATTGATATTATCAAAAATATCCCCTCTGTATCGGTAGACATAGAAGGTAACGTGGAATTGCGGAACAGCACACCGCAGATATTCGTAGATGGCCGTCCAACCATTTTAACGCTTGATCAAATACCTGCAGATCATATTGATAAAATTGAGCTGATCACCAATCCTTCTGCGAAGTTTGACGCTGCCAGTTCTGGAGGAATTATTAACGTGGTTCTAAAGAAGAATAAAAGAATTGGGCTCAACGGAGTGGCAACTGTCAGCGGTGGTACGCCGGATATCTTTAGCAGCAACCTTAATTTGAATTTGCGCCAGGGTATGTTTAACTTTTTTGTGAGTGCCGGCCATAATCAATCCGGGGGAATAGCCCGGGGGCAAACACTCAGGCAAAATAAAACCCATGGTATGATTACTGATTATTTTAACCAGTATGCTGATAATGAAAGAGACCGAAATTTTAATTCCATCCGGTTTGGAACAGATATCTTTATCAGTAACCGCAATACCATCACTGTTTCGCAGGATTTTGCCAGTGGAAAATTCGCCAATATAGAAACCCAAAACCAGGAATACCTTAACAGCAATGGCATCCTTACCTATTCGGGGATTCGCCTGTCTGATGGGCATTCCCGGTTCAACCGCAGCAGCACCCGGTTGAATTATAAATACAGCTTTCCCAAAGAAGGCCAGGAATTTACGGCAGATGCCAACTTCAACAGCGGCAACCGCAACAGCAATTCGGATATTGAAAACGTATATTTCAAACCTGATGGGTCTCAGTACCGCATCCCGTCTTTAGTGTGGAATGATGGCAGCAGTGAGGAACAACAATTCACATTTCAGTCTGACTACAGCAACCCGGTAAATGAAAAAACAAAAATTGAAACAGGGATCAGGAGTTATTATAACAAGTTTGTGAGCAGTTATAATGCATTTGCTGATGAGAATGGGCAACCGATTAAATTACCGCTTAGTAACAATTATGCATACACTGAAAATGTGAATGCCGCTTATTTCACGTATTCCTATAAACAAAAAAGTTTCTCTTACCAGGTTGGATTGAGGGCGGAGCATTCCAGGTTTGATGGTGAGCTGATTGACAGTGCTTATAAATTTGGATATGAGTATCCGAGGGCGTTGGTCAACATCTGGGATGGCTTGTTTCCGAGTTTTTTCATCAGCAAAAAAGTAAGTGAGTCCAATGAATTGCAATTCAATTACAGCAGGCGAATACGGCGGCCGCGTTTCTGGCAGTTGAATCCATTTGTTGAGATCAATGACCCTGCAAATCTCCGGCAGGGCAACCCGCTGTTGAGGCCGGAATTTATTAATTCCTTTGAGATCAATTATAACAAGACCTACAAACAGGGCAGCTTCCTTTCGGTATTGTATTTCCGCAACAATCCAGACGACATTACAGAATACAGTGATACCATCACCGCCGCCCAATACCAGCAATTTGCCAATGCTGCCATTGATCCCAATGCCATTCTGAATACCTATATCAATGCCAGTATCACCAACCGCTATGGAGCCGAGTTTACGCTGCAGCATAAAGTGGGTAAAAATTTTGACATCACCCCTACCATCAATTTGCAATACCGCACTGTAAAGGCAAGCATTAATAACCTCAACCTGAATAATGAAGGTTTTAACTGGGAGGCGAAACTGATCACCAATTACAAAATAGAAACAAAACAACCTTCCCTGTGGAATAACGTTGGCTTTCAAATGATACTCGATTATGAATCGCCGCAGGTGATACCGCAGGGAAGAAGGATTGCAGAGTTTGATGTGGATGCTGCAGTGCGGAAAGACTTTCTGAAAAATAAGAAAGCCTCCCTCACGCTTGCAGTTAGTGACCTTTTCAATACCCGCCGTTGGGGCACTGTTTACGATACTGAAAAATTTTACCAGGATGCTTACCGCAGGTGGAATATCCGCAGCTTCCGGCTCACTTTCACGTACAAATTCGGCGACAATAATTTCTCTTTATTCAACAACCGCGGACGTGGCAGCAACGATGACGATTGATACCATCTCAGGACCAACATTTTAAAGATGACAATCGGCTCTAACACCGGAACCAAAAATTTGTGAAGTGCACTTCGCCTGTTCATTACATTTTTTGTCGTTGCTGCAGTCTATTTTGCTGGCCTGCACAACATTACAAACTTTGCCTGATCTCTTCCACTGTTTCAATAAAAGCGGGGTCAAGTTTGATATCTTTTTTCCAGGCAAGATCCCTTTCAATAAGATCAATACATTTTTTGATGGTGGCACCTGGCCTTCCATTGTCAGTTCCCATTATCAGCACTGTATCTGAAATGGCTGCAGCCGTGCTGATATCATGCGAAACGATGATCAGTGTTTTGTGTTCACCGGAAACAGATACCTGCAACAGCAGCTCCGTTATTTTATCAAGCATACAAACATCCAGGCCGGAGAACGGCTCATCCAACAATAAAAAATCAGACCCTTTTAATAACTGCTGGATAATGCTCACCCGCTGGCGCTGGCCTCCCGATAATTGCTGGGGGTATTTTTGTAGTTCCTCTTTTAGATGAAAATCTGCTGCATACTGACTGATCATTTCTTTTTCACTGCCCGTTAACTGCATGTTTTGTTTTGCTGCCAGCATTAAGGATTGATAAACGGTTCTCCATTCAAACAAATAATAGTTTTGAAAAACAACTCCCATATCACCAGCCTGCACGTTTTTTCCGCCGTGGATAGTAACCGATCCGTCACCGGGTTTCTGCAAGCCGGATAATATCTTAAACAATTGCGTTTTGCCAATACCGCTTCTTCCAATCAGCGAAACTACCTGACCCTGCTGCATTCCGGGGCGCTGAATATCCTGGATGGAAAAATTAATGTCACGCAGAATGACTTTACCTGCATAACTAAGCTGAATATTGTCTGCCTGTAATAATACAGTTGTTTTTATAAAATTTGTCATGATATGGTTGCATGTTTTAATTTGCTGTGAGGAAATAACCAATGCCTTGTTGCGCCTAATAAATAATCGAAACATAGCCCCGTAATAAATATCACCAGTTGCAATGCGATCACATTGGTAAGATCGTTGTACTTATTGTATTTAATGAGTAATGAACCAATACCACCTTCGCTCATACTGAGGCCCTCTACCATCGTGATCATTAGCCAGGAGATGGCAAAGTTTTGCCGGAGTATTTCAAACACCTGGTCTGCCTTACCTACTATGATCACTTCATACAAAGTTTGCCAGTTGTTGTAACCCAGGGTTTTGCACAATGCATATTCCTGGTTGGCAATGTTAGTGATGACCGATAAAAAAGAAGTGGTAAAAAATGGCACAATTCCAAACACCAGCAACGACAATTTCAATTCACTTCCATCCTTTGTCAGCAGGGTAAAGATGAAGATTAAACCGGTTAAAGTTAAGTACCTGCACTTTACGATAAACCGGGCAATGCTTGTAAAAAATGGTATCACCGACGCATATGCGAAAAACAATGTGATGATGATGGAATACAACATCGCCTTTAATGTAAGTACAAGGCTCACCAGCATGTTATCGAGTAATAACCTGGAGGTTAGCAATTCGCCAAATGCTAACGCCACACTACCCGGCCTGGGTATCAATCCATTGGATGTTGCGTGCCAGATCAGCAATGTAATGAGTATCTGCAGCAGAACCATAATAATGGTTGTCTGCCTGCTGATGCGGCCGAATGGTTTAACTATATTGCTCCAATCGCCTAAAGGAAAGCTAGCTGATTTTAGTTTGATGAGTTTCATTTTTATCAATATTTTATGATGTAAGTCCTGGCTGAAAAAAAATGGATGTTCAACGGCCGGCCACCTGATATATTTTAAAAGAAAGATGACCTTTCGGTCACCTTTCTAAGCAGCTCACAGAGCAGGCGTATTACTCACCGAGTACAATTTCTACGCGGCGGTTTTTGCTTTTGCCTGCTTCAGCAGTATTGTCAGCAACTGGTTTGGTGCTTCCAAACCCTTTTGCTTCAATTCGGTTGCCGGCTAAGCCTTTCTTTTGCAGGTATGTCTTTACCGCATCCGCCCTCTTTTCCGAAAGTGGTGTGTTCACTGCATCAGAGCCACTGTTGTCGGTGTGGCCGTATACCCCGATTTTCAAACCTTCCGCCACCACAGCCGACTCAAAGATTTCATCCAGCAGCTTGTAAGAAGCGGCTTTTACATTGGCAGAGCCTGTTTCAAATGCAATGCTGTAACTCTTTGAAGAAACAGCAGAACTCATCTCAGTTGCGTACTTTGTTTCGATGGCCTTACCTTCCATCAGGTCTGGATGATTGGAAATAACGCTGAGCAAGAAACTTTTATCTACCGCCTTATCATAAGGTGTGAAGGTGGGCATCAATGATGGATACATTTTAACCATCAGGTTGCCGAATGTGTTATAAACCGCTTTATAACGGTCTACCTTATCCTCACCCAATCCAAAAGTATTGGCCATGTCCTGCAGGTTGAACACCATGCTGCCACCGAGGTTTACGGTGTGACCCTGGATGTCTTTTTCCACTACGCCATTGTAGTACTTTAACCAATAGTCAGCATCCTTTTCCTGGTAAACCGCAGCACTTACTTTGGCTGCAAATATTTTTGCTTCGTTAAAAGAGCGTACCTGGTCGCCTGCCTGTGCCAGCGCAATGATCATGTTCTCCACATCGGTTCTGTGATCATACGCCCATTTCTTTATTGCAATGGTTTGGTTGGGCATCTGCGATGCATACTGTCTGGTATTTGCAATGGTTACCAGCCCACCCTTTTTTGTAGCAATGTTTACGTCGCCGGGTGTCCAGGTTGCCACGCCATCTACACCAACCGTGGTATCCCTGCCGCTTGTTTTACCATTCACCACCATTTTTCTTTTTTCACTGTATCCTGTGATGTACTTGTTTGGCGCATCCAGGAAATCATTTGCAGCAATGATATTGATCGCATCCGCATCGAAGGTGGTTTCATCCGGGTTTACTTTCAACCCGTTGTCGCCGGCCCATTTCAGCAGTATGTTGATGTCTCCATCCCGCAGCACCCCCGCAACACATTTACCGAGGGCATTTTGAGGATGCTGTTTCCATGAAGCCGGGGCCATCACCTGGTCTTCGCCATAAGACTTACCGTGTGCCACCGGTATAATAATGGGCTGGTATTCCGGGCCCAATGGTTCCAGTTCTTTTGCCAGCGATGTAATAAAGGCCGGCATACCATCACCCATAAAAGTGATGAGTACCCCGGGAGTGTTCGCATTTTTTTTGTATTCGTTTGCAAACTTTACCAGGTCTGCCATCTGCCTGTTGCAGTCATCCTGGCGTATATAGGTGATATCCAGATGTGCCCTGTCGAACAAAGAATTTTTAGTCGTCTGCACCCCGCCGTTAGCATACATACCCGAGAACTGGCTGTTCCACGCCATACGCTGCCATGTGATCTGTGTGCCGCCATTGATGGCTTTATCATCAGATGGCAAGGGCAGTAACACTGCGTTGCTGTTTAGTGACGCATTCGCCGCATCCGGCAGGGTAACCTTACCCACTTCTACTGATTGGCTTACTTCTTTTGGACGGCTTTGATACCATCTTACACTTGCGATGCCGGCAGCTACTATCGCAGCGATGATGAATAGTTTTCCGGCAGGTTTTAATTTTATTGACATGATTGTATGTTTTAGTTTGTTGTTTAAAAATGTTTTGTTTTGTGTGGGTAATATGTTGTTAGCCAGCAGTTGAACCCACGGTCAATACTGTTGTATTATTTGAACCACCAGGGCACGGAGCCCCGAAGCGGCACCAATACTTTTGGGTGTTGTTACATAGCCACTTTTTGACTAATCGAGCAGGCCCCTGTACTTTTCTGTGATGTGCACATCTTTCAACTTGCCCGAATTACTGTGGCTGTCAAGTGCTTTGTTGGTATAATTGAAATCAATGTCCAGGTTAAAGCGCTCAATAAGCTCAATAGCCTGTGCAGATTTTGCTTTATCTTCCAGCACCTTATCATCCATGAACCTTGAGGTGACGTCTATGGCCGACTTAATATGCCCGATCTTTTCTCCGATCTGTTGTTTCAGTATCGCCAAAGCCTTTTCTGCATCCTGGTTCAGTTCATCATCCCCTTTAAAAGCCTTCATGGCGCTGGTTACAGCAGATAAGCCGGTAGTGACTGAGTAGAACAGGTCCTTTTTTGCTTCCAGGTCAAGCTTTGCATCTTCCAGCATGATACCGCTCTCGTCATATGCGGTATCGGAGAATTTGATCAGCTTGTTAAGGTCGCCCACAATGGGGGTTACATTATCAATGTATTCACGGCAACGCAGTACATTGTTGGCATACAGGTCTATCTGCCTGGCCTTTGCTTTTTCCTGCTGCAGGATCTTTACCTTCTGTGCATTCAGTTGCAGCTCTTTTTCTTTGCCACCCAGTTTATCCATCAGTTCACTCTGCTTTCCTTTTAGTTTTGCAGCCTGCTGGTACAGGGTGTTCCTGTCTTGATAGCCCTGTTCAATTTTCAATTGAAGGATGTTAAACGGGTTCAATTCAATGGCGATGCCAATGGTATAGTTGGCAATGAACTCAGAAAAGTAACGGAGCGCCCGCCAAAACTTTTTATTGGTTACGATCATGAGCAGAAGGCCCAGTACCACGCCGCCAATAATTAAATTCACCAGGTTCCATGTAACGGTTACCAACCATGGTAACACGTACGTTAGGAATAAATAGCCCAGCCCTGCAAAGAGCGACAAGCCGGTAACAGTGGTTGCCAGGTTCTTTGGCTCCGACAACCAGCCTGCTTTTTTTGTTTGTTGAATGCTGTTGATCATTTTGTGTTGGTTTTAATTGTTGTTAGTTAATTTTTATTGTTTTATATGCTGTTTAATTTTCCCGATATCATACAGTATGCGCTGCTTCATTTGTTCCGATGAATTGACATACCCGCCGGTATTGCTTTCAATCTTCTTTTCACTTTCCTTAACCTCCAGTTGCAGCAATTGCACTTGTTTTTGCAGGTCGTTGATCTCCGTTGTCAACTGCTCCATACGCTGTTGTTTTTGGATGATCTCCAGGTGCCGGGCTTCTACCTTTTCTTTCAATGCTGCATCCACTGTTGAGTTAAAACTGGCTGCATCCTGTTCCAGTATTTCCAGGTATTGAGCTGCTGTGTTCAATAACCGGGTTTTATCCAGCCCCTGCACACTCAATCCTGCGAAAGCCGCGGTAAACCTGGCATTTTCATCGGGTATGCTTGTCATTGCTTCGGTCATTTTGGAGAACTCAAAGTAATCAGGCCCGGGAATGTTTGCCTCGTTAAACAGTTTGTCGAAATACTGTTTAAACTTTTCGGTTATGCCAGTGTCATCGATGCAGGTTGTTGTACCAGGGGTGGAATGTTGTTTTGTTTCCTCCGGCACCGTAACAGTTTTTTTCTCTTCTGTTACTTCCACAAATGCAGAAAGGATTTTTTTTCCAAAGCTTGCCATGTTGTTGGTTTTGTTGTTAATTACTATTGTTTGGTTCACTCCCGGGCAAAGCATGGCCCTCAAGATTTTTACCTCATTTTTTTAAGCCGCCTTGCTTAAGGGGAAATTTTAATAAAGCAGGAAAAGTTGTAAGCCTGTAATGTCAACCGGGTGGTTCCTGCTCTTCATTTCCTGCCCTCCACCCGTTTGCCGAACGGTTTTGGTTTTTATAGGCGAAGCATTCAGCTTACCGGTTGAATAAATTATTGACAGCAGCAGGATACCCGTAAGCAGCATACTGCCTGCAATCATCCACTTTAACGATTTCATGTGTTAAATCTTACTTGTTGGAAGGCAGTTACGTTTCCCTATTATGTACAGGGAAAATTTTGTTCGGTGTCGATCTTTACTGTTTGGAGAAATTTACAGGCTGGAGATTTCCGGTGGATTTTCCCTTTGTCTTACAAGGGTAAATTGCTGTTCCAGAAAATTGTTGTCCATAATTCGTTGGAGTTGTGCTCCCTTTTGGTTTGAAGGCATAAAGATATATGGGCGGCCGGAATTGCCTATATCGATTCGGTACAAGCGGGACTTGCGCTTTCACAAATGGTAGAGTACCCATGATGAATGGTATGTTAAGGTTTGCTGAGTGGCAAATATCGGGTATTAGTGGCCGTTTAGCTGTTTAAACGAAGTTGTAAAGGTTGTCAACGGGTGTTTCTTGCTTTAGGTTTATACTATTTAAAAGCATTTTTTAGCAGGAACCTGCTGTTTGGAACAGCTTACAATCTGCCATTAATGAAATGGAGGATATTGCTGCCAGGCACTTCAGCTTCAGGATATTTAAAGGGTAATTTTCTTTACAAATGGGATCGGCGCAAATTGTATCTTTAATCATAATTTTCAACAGCACAAGTTTCGAAAAAGTGATTATCATTACATCCTATGGGCAATACATTAAAAGCAGGTGGCTCAGTTTTAAAAAATTCACTGAAACTATTCCTGAAAAATGATCCATTAATGATGGGAGGCGCAACCGCCTTCTTTACGATATTTGCTCTCCCGCCCATCCTTATCATACTGGTACATGTATTTAGTGTAGTCATAGATCCCCAAACGGTACGCCATGAATTGTTCAGTGGGCTTTCAGACGTTTTTGGAAAAGAGGCCGGGCGGCAGATCGTTTCTGTAATCCGGGCATTGAGCGATTTATCCTTCAACTTGGTGGCCACTATCCTGGGATTTATTTATTTACTCATTGTTGCCACCACCGTATTCAAGATCATCCGGAGTTCTATTAACCAGATTTGGGATGTACCAATGCCAATTGTTGAAAAAGTAACAGCAACGATGCAATCAAGGCTGCAATCGCTGGCAGTGATCTTCGCATCCGGGGTGGTGTTTACCGTGGGTGTTTTTATTGAAACAGTGCAGGTATTCATTGGCAATTATTTTTTCAAAATATTCCCGTCTTTATCAACGCTGTTTAACGGGTTATTATCCTTTGCGATCTCCACCCTGATTATGGCTGTCTGGTTTTCGATTATATTCCGTTACCTCAATGGCAGCCGGCCAAAATGGGGCACTGCCTGGACCGGAGCTTTGTTTACCAGTGTACTTTTTTCTATTGGCAAAATGATACTTCACCTGCTGCTGACTTATAACAATATCAACAATATTTACGGGGCGTCGGCTTCCATCGTACTGCTGCTGCTGTTTGTATTTTATTCGGCTATGATACTGTATTTTGGGGCGGCCTTTACCAGGGTGTGGGGGCAATATAACGGGCAAGATTTTGGTGCCAGTGTGAAACAGGGTAAGCAAACGCAGGCAGATTAAAAGAGAAATACCGTAGCTGCAAATACAGATTTATTTTGAAATGTGCCAGGTGGTTTGAGCATTGCATATTGATTTTTTTTGTTGCCTATACATACCAAAACAACAATGATCCACCGTACCCATCAGCCTGTTCTTTTAATTTTAGTGACTGGTATCATCCGCCTCTTTTAATACCCAGGCAACTCATAAATTTTAATGCCCCTTTCATTATTTGCCCCCGTATGCAAAAAGGATATAGTACCTGCCTGCATGTTTTTGTTGGTAAGCTGTGTTACCAATTGCTGTGCATACTTCCGCCCGGTATAGGAAGGATGTGTAACAACAGCGCTTACTTCTGTAAAACGCTCCATGCACAATCTTTCACCGGCCATGGCTGCCAGCTTGCCGTCCTGAAAAATACCATAATAATCCCCTATGCGCCTTGTATGCCTGAGGTAATAACCAGGAAACACTTCACTCACCAAAGAGAACATTGCATCGGTATTTGTTTCATTGAGCAGTACAATATCTGCGGTAATATCTGCCGGTACAGGTGCATTACAAACCATCTGCAGACATTCGATCACCGTTTCTATTGTATAGTTTTTGGGCAGTGCAGGAAAGCGGTCAAAAAGAAAAAAAGAATCCTGCAGGTTAATCACCTGGTCCAGTGCATCAAACACATTTTCATTTTCTGAACAAAACCCTGCAAACAGCACTACGTCAGGATCATACCGCTTTAATTCATCGGTGCCTTTTGCAAAGCAGGCATGTGTTTCGCTGAGGGCATACCAGGCCGGATTATCCAGTTTCTTATATTCGGCTGTCATTTCCAAATAATTGAACAGGCAAATTACAGAAAGCACGGTAAAACGGTTCGCCTGACAACATTTTATTTTACCATACAAAATTCCATTAGATTCATTCTCCGGAACAATCTTTGTGGCTCTTTTTATTACCTTTTAACTCTGTTATTATGACCTCAATCAACCTGTTGGTTGACGGCCGTCATTTACTGACTATATTTTAATGACGCACTTTACACAAAAAAGGAGGATACCATTATGCCAACATTTGAAGAAACTTTTACCGTTAAAGGCGAACAGGTACTGAAAAAAATAAAGGAACTGATTGAAGAAGGCAATGTAAAAAAGATCACCATTCATGACAAAGATCAAAAGGAGATCATGTCTTTTCCGCTTACCATTGGTGTGGTGGGTGCGGTACTGGTTCCTGTACTTGCCGCGGTTGGAGCATTGGCTGCTTTAATAGGAGAATGCAGCATCTCCGTGGAAAGAAACGACGGAAAATAAATTCAAAATTACATACCGCCTGGTTCAACCAGGTGCTGGTGTGCAGGGCTTTTCATCTACCTCAACGTTTCTTTGCTACCGTTGACTAATTCCTGTTTCCTGCAGTCAACCGGCGAAGAATTGCTTCCTGCTTTAATACTTTTTACATTTGATAAAACTTTTGTTAGCGGAAGTTGAAACCCCGCCAATAATTGATACCTTGCAGCCTCATTTAAAAACTTCCCATGCCTGCAACTAAAATTACAGTCCTTTCCAATGGTTCCTTAAAGGTCGAAGGAGATTTCGAGATCACTGACAAGAACGGTGCTATTTACAATTTACAGGGAAGAGACGTGTTGAGCCTCTGCCGTTGCGGCCTGTCGAAAAACAAACCATTTTGCGACGGTTCCCACAAAGGGCATTTTGACCACGATGCGGTTGCATTTGACCTGCCGCCTAAAAAGCAACTGTAAAACATTGCCGCAGGTGCGGCCTTGGGTGTTTACTTTTAAACCAGTAAAAGAATTAGTTTGTAACAAGTGTTTATAATCTGCGCAACCTGCATGGTTACACTTGCTTATTTTTTGACCGGTAGGATCCCCAATAAAATACCGGGCAATGGTATCCTTTTATGGAATGAAGGGCTGCCTTAATTGTATACGGTAACATTGACATCAAATTCAGTTGTTGCAAACGCTATTTTCTTAATTCATACATGTTATATTTCCTTGAAAGGCATATCCCTCCGAAGAAAATAAAAAATAACATCACAACAATTTGTCCGGAGTGATCGGTAAATCCCTTACCCTTTTACCCGTAGCATTAAAAACAGCATTGGCCACGGCGCCGGCTACCCCAACAATGCCCACTTCACCGATGCCTTTAACACCCAACCGGTTTACTACGCTGTCTTTTTCATCAATAAAAATGGTTTCAATGGTTCCAATATCCAGGTTGGAGGGAACATGATAATCGGCAAAAGACCGGGTAATGAAGTTGCCCCAGCGGCTGTCAATAAGCGACTCTTCAGTTAAGGCCATTCCAATGCCCCAGGTTACGCCGCCCAGTATTTGCGAACGGGCCGTTTTTTGATTGAGAATTTTGCCTGCTCCCGTAACCGCCACAAATCGCTTAACTTTTACCATACCAGTAAACTTGTTTACCCATACTTCAGCAAAATTTGCATTGAAACTATGGCAGGAATAATTATTGGCGTCTGCTGGTGGTTTGGCATCTACCCTTGTCTGGAAAGCAGTAAGATTTTCACTTACCATCATTTGAGCAGCAGTTGGCCTTACAAAAAACTGTTTGCCGGATTGGGCGATCAGTTCATCTGTGATTTTTATACAGCCATCATTTACGGCATTGGCAAAACTGGCAGCACCCACAGAGCCAACTGATCCAGCCGCGGGGGGAAGATCAGAGTCACCTATTTTGATCTCAATTAGTTTAACAGGAAGTCCCAGTGCATCGGCTGCAGTTTGTGCCAGGATGGTATTGGTACCGGTACCGAGGTCAGAAGCTGCCAGTTCAATTATCGCCGTTACCATTTGTCCTCTTCTTGCCAACTTCACAATTGCCGAAGTATCTCTTTGCCGTGCAGGATAGGTACCACAGGCCACTCCATATCCGATGGAATAATCGCCCTGCTTATTCTGGCCGGGTTCTATATTACGCTTGTCCCAGCCAAAGGCTTTTGCTCCAGCCTGCAGGCACTGAACTACCGTCCGGGAAGACCAGGGTTTACCATTGGATGGATCTTTGGCTGGTTCATTTTTTATTCTGAATTCGATAGGATCGATTTTCAACTTATAAGCCAGCTCATCGATTGCTGATTCCAGTGCAAAACTGCCGGTTGATTTACCCGGCCCTCTTGTATAAGTTGGCAAAATAATATTCATCGGTGCCACCTTGTAACTGATCAGGGAATTCGCTACCTCATACAGTATTTTAGAACAGTCTCCGCAGGATTCTACAAACTCACTGTCTATTGCAGTATGGGTAGTGGTTTCATGACTCAGTGAGGTAAGCTTTCCTTCCTTTGTTGCAGACAATTTCAGCACCTGTTTATTTTTTTGACGAAGACCAACAGAGTTAAACATCTGTTGCCGGGTAAGGGCGAGTTTTACCGGGCGGCTCACCATTTTTGCGGCCACTGCGGTAAGCACCATATTGGCCCACTGACCGCCCTTTGATCCGAATCCGCCACCGATAAAAGGGGTAACAATCCTGACGTTTTCAGGCTTTAGCCCAAGCGTGTTTGCGGCCGAATTTTGTGCTCCATTCACGATTTGAGATCCATTGTAAAGGATCAGTTTCTCTCCTTCCCACACGGCAATGCTGGCATGAGGCTCCATCGGGTGGTGGTGCTCGATCGGCGTGCTGAAAACTGCTTCCAACTGGTGTTCCGAAGCCTGGAATGCTGCGGCGGCATCTCCCCGGGTGCTATCAGGATTGTCGTTCGGAGTTACGGTATCGCTTTGCAACTGCTCAACATCCACCCTTGCATTGCTTTTTTTGTACTCCACCTCAACCAGTTGCGCTGCATGTGTGGCCTGTTCAAATGTTTCGGCTACTACCATCCCTATATGCTGACCATAAAACTTGATCTCATCCGTTTGCAGCAAAGCACCGCCTCTTATACCGCCCTTTACATTTAGTTTAGGAGCGTTTTGGTGAGTGATCACCGCCAGCACACCTGGCGCTTTTTCAGCTTCGCCTGTGTCCATCTTACTAATATTTCCTGCAGCAATGGTACTCTTAAACAATACAGCATGGGCTATATTTTTAAAAACATAGTCGGTAGCGTAAGGAGCTGCCCCGGTAACTTTTAAAATACCGTCCACACGGTTGATGGGCTGACCAATTAATTCTTTATCATTCATAATACAATAGTTTATCGGGATGTTCCTGCGCCTTTCACTGCTTTTAGCATTGCATGTGTTATGGCAAGGCTGCACATTTCTAATTTAAATTTATTTTGTTCAAGGGGCTTTGCTCCATGCATTTCAATTTCGGCAGCTTTTTTAAAATTGGCCTCACTGGCGGTTTTTCCTGCAAGAAATTTTTCCGCCTCCAATGCCCGCCATGGTTTATGTGCAACTCCGCCTAAAGCAATATTTGCTTGTATGATCGTATCACCATCTGTTTCCAACGCGGCTGCCACCGACAGCAATGCAAATGCATAGCTGGCCCGGTCACGTATTTTGAGGTAGTAAGATTTACCGGCAAAATTATTGTTTGGAATTTCGATCGCTGTGATAAGTTCACCGGCTTGCAGGGTATTGTCTTTTTCAGGATGGTCACCCGGTAACCGGTGAAAGTCCGCAAAAGGTATGCTTCGTTGTCTTCCTTCTGAACCCTGCACTTTCACCACTGCATCCAGTGCTGCCAGCGCAATGCACATATCGGACGGATGAACCGCAACACATTTTTCTGACCAGCCAAATATAGCGTGCATGCGGCTGAAACCTTCCAGGGCACCGCAGCCTGTAGCCGGTGCTCTTTTGTTGCAGGGCATAGCAATATCATAAAAATAGGGGCACCTGGTGCGCTGCAATAAGTTGCCTCCATTGGTGGCCATATTCCTGATCTGGGCAGAGGCACCTGCTAAAATTGCCTGGCTCAGTAACGGAAACTGCTGCCGGATCAACGGATGATTGGCAGTAACTGTATTGGTTGCCAATGCGCCAATTGATACCCCACCTGCATTAGTACCAATTAATATTTTTTGTATTCCTGTGAATGAAAGCCCGGAAATATGAATGAGTTCATCCGGTCGTTCCACACCTTCTTTCATCAGGTCCACCAGGTTGGTGCCGCCTGCCAAAAACATAGCGTCCTTATTCGCCAGGGCCGATTGAATGGCGTTTGCGGCGCTGGTGGCTCCGGTATATTTAAATGGTCTCATGTATTACAATTTTTTTGAAGCCGGTTCATAATTATTTGAAGCCGGTTCATAATTATTTAAAATGGCCTGGCCGGTTGGCGATACCATTGGCCAGTATTGGGCAACATCTTTTCCACTAATCACCTCCCGGATGGCAGCTACGATATTGGCATAGGCACCACCACGGCATATATTACCCGACATCCGTTCCCTTATCTCCTCATCCGACAGTTGCAGCGATTTGCCCATATTTCGTACATCCGAAGTAACATAACTGGCCTCTCCGTTGTTTGCTTCTTTTACGAGCGCAATAGCGGAGCATATCTGCCCCGGCGTACAAAATCCGCACTGGAAACCATCGTGTTTTAAAAATGCTGCCTGCACAGGGTGAAGGGCACCTCCTTTTGCAAATCCCTCAATGGTTTGTACCGATTTATTTTCGCAGGTAGCCGCCAGCGTTAGGCATGACAATACTCTTTTACCGTCAACAATTACGGTACAGGCGCCGCATTGCCCGTGATCGCATCCTTTTTTGGAACCTGTTAACTGCAAGCGCTCCCGCAAAGTATCCAGCAGCGTCATTCTGGAATCTACTTCCAGTGACCTGGTGATACCATTTACTTTAAGATTGATCTTTACGCCGTTTTCAATATTTCCAGCCGGGATAGTACCGAACGCTGATTCGCCCACGCTGGCAAAAACAGATTGCTCTCCCAGCAGTTCAAAAGCAGCTAAGGCACCCCCCGCTGCGAGGAGCTGTTTCAGAAAATGCCTGCGTTGCCTGCCAAATTCAGACTGGCCCTGGGCATCTTCGGCCAGTAATTCTTTCAGCAGTTGTTTTTCATCCGCTGTTAAGTCCGGGTCCTGAATTTCTTCTGTCATGATAAGTTGACATTTGTGCGGTGGGGTGAATGATTGATTAAAGTTATAAAATTGTCCGGAGTCGCCGGTTGTATCCTGCAACAAATAAAGTACCAGTTTGAGTAGCGATGCAACGGCACGATAAAAAAAAAAGATCGTGGTATTTCAGCGCTCGTACGCTGCAGATAAATTAATGGGCTGTCAGCAGCAAACGATAATCTACGGTAGCACCTGCTGTACATTCCAAATCCGTCACCGGGCCTACGCACAGACCCTCAACGTGTTTTCCATTTCCATCTGGCAGCCCCTGTACGGGAAATCATTGTTCTGCATAACTATACAATCACTTCACCAGGCAGGGATTGTATCTTTCAATTCCAGTTGAAATAATTTTTCCTTTCCGGCCTGCGTTTTAAATGGAACCGTCTTATTAAAATAAGTCCAGCTATAAAACCGCCGATATGGGCCGCATAAGCTATACCGCTTGCTTCGTTGCCGCCAAGATAACCTGTGCCGTTTGCTATTTGGAGTAATATCCATGCACCCAGCACGATAAATGCAGGCACACTGATAAAAAAGAATAGAAAAAATACGGTGACCTTGCGCCTCGGAAATGCATATAAATATCCACCCATCACCCCGGAAATAGCACCAGAAGCACCCAGACTTGGGATCAAGTGGCTTTGTCCAAAAAAATAATCTGTTAACACATGAGTCATTGATGCAATGATGCCGCACAGGAGATAGAAGAATAAATAACGCACATGGCCAAGCTTGTCTTCCATATTATCCCCAAACACCCATAAGTAAAGCATGTTTCCCCCAAGATGCGCCAGGCCACCATGCATAAACATCGAAGTAACCAAAGTAAGCCACACGGGCATTGGCGTTATCCCCAGCCCGGGAATCAGTACATTGTTGCCAGTAAGGGCATCTTTTACAGTTATAGCATCGGTAACAATGTCACGGCCGGTTAAAATCTCTGCAGGAACTGTTGAATAACTAAAAGTAAAGTCAACATTGCTGCCCCATCGCTGGTACATAATAAATACCACGATGTTGGCTGCGATGAGCAAATAATTTACAAATGGAATGATTTTGCGGTCTGAATTATCATCTTTTACAGGAAACATATTATTCGTTATTAGATAGGAACAAAGCAAATGGCCCGCCGGTTTTGCCGGTAGCAAAACAATTTGAAAGTTGGCGAAAGTATTCCCCAATACGTTTCATTACTGTCTTATAAATCTCCCGGACTGTTCATCGAATTAGCAGTCGCTTAGACAAAAATAAGCATTCCATAAAAAATTTGTTTTCAAGTGCCTTATTCATTTTGAATAAATGGTAGCAAGTTATTCTGCCGGAAGATTTGCGACAGCAGTCACCCAAAAACCGAGTTTTAATTGCCCCGGCCACACCTGTGCATTTTAAACTTTTGGCATCTTCAATTTCAGCGCCCTCAGAACAGTTTGCATTTTGCATTACCTTCAATCCTGGTCTATCAACCGGACTTTTGTTACCCGGCGAATTTGTTTCAATGTCAGCGCTGCGGTAATCTGGCAGCCCGACTAAACGACCACTCAGCGCCGGCTGAAAAATATCCAATTATTGAAAGTTGAGTGCAAATAAAAAAACACATGCTCACCATGAAAAATAAAAAGGACTTGTCATCAGAACAACGTGAAAAAATACTCAGCATTTTAAAAGGCCGTTTTGAGAAAAACATGAATCGCCACAAAGGAATTGATTGGGGTAAAGTACAGGCCAAACTGCCCGCCAATACTGAAAAACTGTGGTCGCTCAGTGAATTGGAAATATCCAGTGGCGAACCGGATGTTGTTGGACAGGATAAAGAGACCGGTGAATACATTTTTTACGATTGTTCACCGGAAAGTCCTGGTGGCCGCAGAAGTGTTTGTTACGACCCGGAGGCGCTGGAGTCAAGAAAAGAAAATAAGCCAAAAAATAGCGCTTTGGGCATTGCGGTTGCCATGGGTATTGAACTTTTATCAGCAGAACAGTACCGGGATTTGCAGTCCCGCCAACCGGTGGGAGAAAATTTCGATACCAAAACATCAAGCTGGGTAAAAACACCAGCGAATATTAGAAAACTTGGTGGCGCCCTCTTTTGTGATTTCCGGTACGGCAATGTATTTGTATATCACAACGGGGCTGAATCTTACTATGCTGCAAGGGGGTTCCGTGGCGCACTAAGGGTCTAACTTTTATCCTTAAAGTTATGTCGTTTAATGTAGGTGCCAGCGATTATATAAAACAATTTCTTATGGCTGCAATATCAACTCCTGAATACTGGCTACGTGGGCCAGTGGCGGATATCCCTTCCCTTTTACAACCGGTGGCACATGCAATGTTGCAGGCAAAGGCGGAGGTGAAAAACGCAGTGATTCATTTCCCGGAAGAAAAACGATGGGACAAACCCGCCGGGGTAGCTTCAGTGGCTTTTCATTTGCAACACCTCGCAGGTGTGATTGACCGGTTGTTTACTTATGCAAAAGGCGAGGCTTTGAGCCAGCAACAATTAACTTATGTTTCAGGAGAAGGAGAACAAAATGCAGCCATTACCCTTGCTTCGATGCTGGATCATTTCGTTGAACAGGTAGACTATGCGTTGCTGCAGTTAAAAACATTCCCCCCGGCACAGCTAACCCACACCAGGTTCGTAGGCAGGCACCAGCTCCCTTCCACGGTAGTGGGTCTGCTATTTCATGCGGCAGAACATACCATGCGCCATACCGGCCAGTTGCTGGTAACCACTGCCCTGTTAAAAGATACTGCATCCGGATAAAATTTGTTTTCTTTGCAGCTATCATGTCTTTATTCATCATGTCATTGAACTCCGGAAGCAATGGTAATTGCTATTACATAGGTACCCACGCAGATGCAGTGTTGGTAGATGTTGGTATCTCGTGCCGGGAAACAGAAAAGCGGATGAAACAGGTTGGGCTTTCAATGCAAACCGTAAAAGCCATCTTTGTATCCCACGAACATGGCGATCATATTAGGGGTGTTTCCACATTAGCCAATAAATACAGTCTGCCGGTTTATATTACTCCCCTAACGGCTACGCATGGCCCCATATTGATCCGGCATCTTTCCAGGCCATTTAAAGCAAACGAACCGGTGACGGTTGGAGAATTATCGGTAACAGCATTTACCAAATGTCACGATGCACACGACCCCCACAGTTTTATCATCCGTTACAAAGACATCACGGTGGGTGTGTTCACCGACATTGGCATTGCCTGCAATGAATTGGTAACCTATTTTAAACAATGCCATGCCGCTTTCTTAGAATCCAACTATGATGAGGAGATGCTGGAAAACGGCCGGTATCCCATTCATTTAAAAAACCGTATCCGTGGCGGGCAGGGACACTTATCCAACCGGCAGGCGCTGGAATTATTTACCGAACACAAGCCTCCCTTTATGACGCATTTATTGTTGTCGCATTTATCCAAAGAAAATAATTCACCTCAACTGGCAGAGCAGTTGTTTGCACCACACGCCAATGGAACCCGTATTGTGGTTGCCTCCCGTTACCAGCCCACAGATTTGTTTACCATTACGACAGCCGAATTAAAAGAAACCCATATTGGCAAGGTTAACTCAAGGCCGGTGCAACTGGACCTGTTTGTATAAATGCTGTATAGCTATTTTTTTAGCGATAAAACGAACAGGAGTTTTGAACATTTATGTATCATGGAAATTAACGTACAAAAAATGACCAAAAAGAAAGTTCATCTTGTGTTAGGGAGCGGTGGTGCAAGGGGTATTGCCCATATCGGTGTAATTGAATTACTGGAGGCTGAAGGTTATGAGATCGTAAGCGTAACCGGCTGTTCGATGGGTGCAGTGGTGGGTGGAATGTATTGCGCTGGTTTTTTGGATGCCTACAAAAATTGGTTGCTTACCCTAAACAAAACAAAAGTATTTCGCCTTTTTGATTTTACTTTTTCTAAAAGTGGCTTTGTGAAAGGAGAAAAAATATTGTCCCAACTGAAGATACTGACCGGTGAACAGGACATTGAAAACTTACCCATCCCCTATACTGCTGTGGCGACAGACATCCTGCACAAAAAAGAAGTTCATTTCCAGTCTGGCAATTTGTACAATGCCATGCGGGCTTCCATGGGTATCCCGGGTGTTTTTACGCCGGTGCAGGAAGCGGGCACCTACCTCGTTGATGGCAGCGTATTAAATCCCCTTCCATTGAACCTGGTGAATAAAAAAGCAAATGAACTTGTGGTGGCAGTCAATCTTAACGGCCACTGCAATACCGCTTCCGACCCAGCGCAAACAGCAGCCCCTATAAACGCTTCCAATACCTGGACATGGCTGAGATCGCTTCCTTTGACCCCAAAGAAAAAGAATAACGACAGCGGCCCTGTGCCCCGGTTTTCTCTCTTTGAATTACTCAGCACTACCTACGATTTTACGCAGGACCGGCTTACGGAAATGATGATACAGAATTATCCACCGGATGTGTTGATAGAAATTCCAAGAAACAGTTGCGGTGTTTTTGAATTTTATAAAGCAGCCGATTTAATTGCTTTGGGAAAGCATGCCTACCTGGCTGCAATGATGGCATTTAAAAAAGAGGAGGATCAGAAGGTTTGCTAATTATATGTTTACTTTTAATGGTACAGGTAAGAATGCCAATAACATACACGATAAAGATATCAATCTCTTTTATATTTTCATTGCTATATTTAACCATACAATTTTAATAAAATAACTACATGCTGAGCAACAACGATATACTTAAAAAACTAAGGGTAGCCCTGTCACTTAAAAATGATGACATTATAGAAATACTTAAGCTGGTGGATTTTGACATTTCGAAAGGGGCATTGGGCGACCTTTTCCGGAACGAAGATCACCCGGGATATGTGGAGGCCGGCGACCAGGTATTGCGCAACTTCCTCAATGGGCTGATCATTTATAAACGGGGCAAATTAGCAACTCCTAAAACAAATACCAGGGAGACAGACGAGCCGGGGAAAGAAAGGAAGGACAGATAAATAGTTGATCAATTCGTTTGCAGAGTTATTTTCCTTAGTGCCATTTGAAAAAAAGTAATAGCCTGCAGCACTTGGCAATTAGTATTCAATGTCGTTTACGCAAGGGAATTTCACGCAAAGAAAAAAAGAGGCAAAGAAGCAAAGTTGATTGCGGCCTTTCTTTGCGCCTTGTTTTAAAATCATTTGCGGCTTTACGTTGAATAACTAAGTCACTCAATATACAATATTGAATTACTATTGAGATTAGTTTACCAATCTTTGGCCGCTACAGGCTGGTTAAATTAAGTCGGCCAACGGGTCACTTTAATTTTATTATGTACACAAAAGAAGCCGTTGCAAGACTGCATCAAAAATTCTGGACCGCATTGGGACAGTATATGAAACCGGTACCGGGCGCCAGTGGACAACCTGTTAACTGGCTGAATTACAAAGCTGGTATCGGGCATATTTTCTTTCGCATGAATGTGGATAAAAACCAGGCCAGTGCAGCGATCGAGTTGCGGCATCGGGATGAGAAAGACCGGTTACATTACTATCAACAGTTTAAATCATTGAAGCAACTGCTCGAAAACACAACGGGCTACGAATGGGAATGGGAGGAAGCCACAACTGAAGACAATGGGCAGTCCATCAGCCGCATCAGCCTGCAACTCAAAAATGTAAATGTGCTGAATGAAACGGACTGGCCAGCTATCATCGCCTTTTTAAAACCCAGGATGGTAGCACTGGATGCATTTTGGGAAATGGTAAAGGATGGGTTTGAGTAGCTTCTCTTGTCCATAGCCCCTGACAATTGGTTATTTTAAATGATCCCCTAAATTCAAATGGTGTGTTTTTGCCGTTTCTTCCGCGCTGGAATACCCGGCATCTGCATGTCGTATCACGCCCATGCCCGGATCGTTTCGTAAAACTCTTTTCAAACGTTCCGCTGCATCTGCTGTTCCATCTGCAACAATCACCATTCCGGCATGTATGCTATACCCCATGCCTACCCCACCACCATGATGCAGTGAAACCCAACTGGCACCACCTGCTGTGTTCACCAATGCATTTAATATTGGCCAGTCTGCTACTGCATCGCTGCCATCCAGCATGGCTTCGGTTTCCCGGTTGGGGGATGCTACCGAACCGGTGTCTAAATGATCACGGCCAATAACAATGGGAGCCTTCACTTTACCTGTTCTTACCAGTTCATTAAAAGCAAGCCCGGCCTTTTCCCTTTCGCCCTGGCCCAACCAGCAAATCCTTGCAGGCAATCCCTGGAAGGCAATTTTTTCCTGTGCCATCTTCATCCACCGTAACATGCCTTTATTGTGGGGAAACATATTCATAATAAGTTGGTCGGTAACAGCAATATCATCCGGATCGCCGCTGAGTGCTGCCCAGCGGAAAGGCCCCTTGCCTTCGCAGAATAAGGGCCTTATGTATGCAGGCACAAAACCCGGGAAAAGCCCCCCTGCTTCCCATAGGGGGCTTCTTGATGCTAATGATTTGAAGTTTCCTTCAATACCTTTATGAGCCTGCTCGTGTTCAATAGCCCGTGCTCTAATGTTATTTCCATAATCAAAAGTGATGGCTCCTTTGTCCATGAGTTGCAGCATAAGCTGTACATGCAGGTACATACTTTCATAACTGAGGTGGAGGTATTGTTCTTTATTTTGTAACCTTAATACATTCGCCTGTTCATTTGTGAGTGTATGTGGTATGTATCCGATGAGCGGATCGTGGGCACTGGTCTGATCTGTAAGTGTATCGGGAATGATATCTCTTTCTATCAATCTTTGTAAAAGTTGCACTGCATTACACAATACCGCGATGCTTTTTCCAGTGCCTGCTGTTTTGTATTTTAGTGAAGCATTGATGGCTTCATCAATGTCAATGTATTTTTCATCCAGGTATTTAGTGTCAATGCGCTTGTCGATGCGCCACTCCTCCACTTCTGCGATCAATGCTACCCCTTCATTCATGGTGATCGCTAACGGTTGAGCACCCCCCATACCACCAAGTCCGGCAGTTACATTCAAAGTTCCCCTGAGGCTACCGCCGAAATGTTTATCGGCTGCGGCTGCATACGTTTCATAAGTACCCTGCACAATGCCCTGCGAACCGATGTAGATCCATGAACCCGCAGTCATCTGGCCGTACATCATCAGGCCTTTTTTTTCAAGCTCTTCAAAATGCTTCCAGTTGGCCCAGTTAGGAACGAGTTGAGAATTGCTGATTAACACCCTTGGTGCATCCTTGTGTGTTTTCATAATGCCGACTGGTTTGCCACTTTGTATCAACAGGCTTTCATCGTTGTCCAGTATTTTTAAGGAAGCGATGATGTTGTCGAGGGCTTCAAAGTTTCGGGCAGCTTTTCCCCTGCCACCGTACACGATCAGATCATCCGGACGTTCGGCCACTTCGGGATCGAGGTTATTTAGTAACATGCGTAAGGCAGCTTCCTGTACCCAGCCTTTGCAATTTAATTTTGTTCCTGTGGGGGTTTTGTATTTTACAGCGTCGTATTTTTTTACTGCTATGCTCATAATAATTTTTTAAACCCACGTAAGCACGAAGATTTACCATGGTTCTTTGTGTTATTTCGTGTCTTATTGTGCTGGTGGTTAACAGCAAAAGTCGTTATAATCTCCAAATTAAATATCTTCACATCAAATAAAACTTTTTATGAGTGTACATATCAGCGCAAAGCCGGGAGAGATAGCAAAAATTGTATTGATGCCCGGTGATCCTTTGAGGGCCAAATATATTGCCGACAATTTTTTACAAGACATCAAATTAGTAAGCAGCACCCGGAATGTTTTTTACTTTACCGGCACGTATAAAGGCAAAGAAATCACCATTGGAGCCAGCGGAATGGGCTGTCCATCTATTGGTATCTACTCCTACGAATTGTACACAGAGTATCATGTGGACTGCATTGTACGCATTGGCACCTGTGGTGCTTACAGCACAGATTTAAAATTATTCGACCTGATCAACGTGGATGTGGCGGCAAGTGAATCTACTTTTGCCAAATATGCGTGGGGCATTGAAGGTTCGGCAATTCCTCACCAGGGAAAAGCGTTTGATATTATTAAACAAACGGCTGCAGAAAAAGGAATGATACTGAGCAACTGCAATGTCCATTCCAGCGATATTTTTTACCGGCTGGAACACAGTATCCCTGAAGTGGCCTTCCACAACAATTGCCTTGCAGTAGAAATGGAAGCCTTCTCATTATTTGCCAATGCAGAACATTTGAATAAAACTGCGGCAACTCTGCTTACAGTAAGTGATATTATTCCGACACATGAATTTATTTCTGCAGATCAAAGAGAAAAGGCTTTATTGCCTATGATGGAATTAGCTTTGGAAGCGGCTTTGAAGATGGCATGATCGGGGATTTTTGGGAAATTAAAAGATGAAGTAAATTGGGTGCTTTTAGCGGTACCCATTTTTTTTTGCGGCGTTGCCGTATATCAAATAATGCAGGTATTGTAATGGGGTTATGATTGTTGATACGGTTATAAAGGCAGTTGTTTTTAATTAAATTCTTGTGGTCGTTCTTATGTTTGGTACGGTTCTCCATTACATACTGCACCACATCTTCATTCAGCACGTTGAGTGTATGTTCATCTTCAATGCTGTCAATAAAATGTTGTAACCCATCTTTCAATTCCTGCTTTTTTTAATGTGAATGCCTTTTATCGAATTTAAAATAAATTTTTCCCTGTAAATCAACAAAGCTCCAAAGCAGCAAACGCTTTCTAAGTATCCGTTTAAGTGTGTCGGGGCTTAAATTATTAACTTTGGTGCACAATCATTTTGCCATGACAAAACTTTCCGTTAACATCAATAAAATTGCCACCCTTCGCAACAGCCGTGGCGGCAACAATCCCGACCTGGTAAAAACCGCCCTGGATATAGAAAGGTTTGGTGCCGACGGAATCACCGTGCATCCAAGGCCGGATGAAAGACATATCCGTTATGCGGATGTTTTTGATCTGAAAAAGGTAATTTCCACCGAACTGAATATTGAGGGTAACTGCACGGAAGATAAATTTGTGCAACTGGTGCTGGCGAATAAACCGGCACAGGTTACGTTAGTGCCGGATGCATTAGGACAGGTTACTTCTAACCATGGATGGAATACACTTGAGCATAAAGATTATTTGACAGCAATGATTGCTGTTTTTACCAATGCCGGCATTCGCACTTCCATCTTTATTGATGCCGTTCCGGAAATGGTGGAAGGCGCTGCTGCAACAGGCACGGACCGCATTGAACTGTACACCGAAGCCTATGCAAAAAATTATACATCGGGCAACCGGGAGGCTGCTATTGAACCCTATATTGCGGCGGCTGAAAAAGCAAATGAACTTGGTTTGGGTATCAATGCCGGGCATGACCTCGACCTGCACAACCTGAAATATTTTGCCACCCATATCCCCCGGTTAGTAGAAGTATCGATCGGTCATGCATTGATATGTGATGCACTCTATTTGGGGTTGGAGAATGTGGTGCAGCTATACAAAAGACAGTTGCTTGAAGTATAGAACACTGGTGATTCCCGTTTATTTGCTGTTGCTTTCTTACCATAAGAATAATCTTGCATGAATGATGATGAACCACTAAGCCGCTAAGGCACACGAAGGCTTTACAGCATTCCATTTATTGCATCATACAGGTATGCCGGTAAATTATAGATAACTCCAGCAGCGATTTCAATTTGTTCCCTGGCTTATTTCCGTTGGGTTACTCAATGGTTTCCCATACTCAGGGCAATGTTTTTATTCCGTTGCCGGTAGCAAATCCGGGGCATAGGTTGAATGCTGGTGCCAACATCGGTGCGGCAGGCCCTCGATGGCCTACTCCACTTTATTTTTAATTGGTGGCCTAAGCCTTGCCTTTGCCTTATTAAATATGTGCTGTCCTTTGTCAACTCCTTTGCGCAATTCTTTCTGTTCTTCCAATGGAAGGTTATACACGGTTTGGCATGCTGCACTACAGCAGCCATCATACTTCGCTGCACATTTTTCACACTGGATAAAAAGTAAATGACAGCCGTCATTTTTGCAATTGGTATGGGTATCGGCAGGCTGACCGCATTGATGGCATTTAGCGATGATGTCTTCTGTGATACGTTCTCCCAGCCTGTCGTCGAATACAAAATTTTTGCCGGTGAATTTGCTGGGTAGCCCGGCTTCTTTTGCCTGCTTTGCATAGTTGATGATGCCGCCTTCCAGGTGAAAAACATTTTCAAAACCATTGTGCAGCATGTAGGCACTTGCTTTTTCACAACGGATACCCCCGGTGCAGTACATGATGACGTTGCGGTCTTTTTTATCCTGCATCATCTCCACCGCCATGGGCAGTTGCTCCCTGAAAGTATCACTGGGTATTTCTATGGCTTTATCAAAATGCCCCACTTCATATTCGTAATGGTTACGCATATCAATCACTACGGTATTGTCGTCTGTAAGCAGTTGGTTCATCTCTGCAGCATTTACATACTTCCCTTTTTTCTCCATGCTGAAACCAGGGTCTGAAATGCCATCGGCCACTATCTTTTCCCTGACCTTTATTTTCAGTACCCAGAAAGATTTTCCGTCGTCATCTACTGCAATGTTTAAGCGCACAGCATTTAATGGTTCGATGGCAAACAAATAATTTTTCAGTGCCTCAAAATTGCCATCCGTTACACTAATCTGTGCGTTGATGCCTTCATGGGCCACATAGATCCTTCCAAAAACTTGTAGCTCATTTAATGCCTTATACAAATCATCTCTGAACTGTTGGGGATTGCTGATTGGGAAATACTGGTAGAAGGAAATGGTAGTACGGTGCTGTGCTTCTTCGTACAATTTCTGTTTGAGCTGCGCCTGGGAAACCCGGTTGTGTAATACTGTCATGCGTTTTTAATTTGATCCTCCCGATTGTATAGGGAGAAAACCTTTAGTGATCCTTTGCTAAGCTCAGGACAAGGATTGGATGCTTGCAGGGCAAACCAAATGTGATGGCAAAGATAATTATTTATCGATTGAATTTGTGGTGCAATGGCTTTGAAGATTTGATAGCGCATAGCAACATTTTTTTGTCCTTCGTCCTAAAAACTAAAGGATACATTTCCAGCTTTTCGATTCATACTCATATTACCGCCGATGAGGCCACCGAAGCCGATACGCAGGGCTGTCCTTGTTGGCAAGCCTTTGTCGTAGCCCACCACAACGTCGATGCGGAAAAATTTCAAGATGTTCTCTATACCGGCAAACACTTCCACATGGTTGCTGTTTTCATTCACATAAAAAGTATTGGTACCGGCCACCAGGTGCCAGTTGAGCCGCCGGAAATAGGGAATTTTATTAGTGAGCAAGCCATTGAAATGATGCTCAAGGTGGGCCAGCGCATAAAAGGACGCAGTGGTACTGCCGGCATAATAACTTACCAACTGAAAGCTGTTCACATATTCACTGGCTGCTGCGGTAAGGTTACCATTGAAGTGCTGAAAATCCTGTATGTGCACACTCTTGTCGTTGAGAAAGCCGCCCACACCAACCCGGTACTTGAGCAGCCCGCCAATCCTGAAATTGAGGTCGTCGTTGATACTGAACTTCCATTTATCAAAGTTTACATCGCTGCCTAAAATATTGTTGATGCCCTTGGTATAATTTAAACTGAAGGTGGGGTATTTGGAACCAACCGGCACTTTACTATCGGGAAACTGGATATATTTTTGTCCCGGTTTGAAACTAACGTCGAGGCTTAGCACCACCGCCTGGTGTGGGGTAAACTGGGAATTGATGCGGTCGAAAGGATAGTTGGGAGTAAGATTGCTGCTGTCTTTTTTAAAGAGGGTGAAACGCGTGGTATTGTCAATTGGCTTCCTGTCTTCATACAAGGCATTTATACTCAGCCGCAAGCCATTTTCATAACGCCTGGCAAAACCGATCTCCCCAAAAACATTTTCGTATGTCTTCATAAAATTATCGCCATAAAACAAGGTACTGATGGTGTTGATAAGTGGCTGGATAGGGCTTTCCCTGTTAAACTGCGTAACCCTGCTGCCGCCGGCAAAAGTCCAGCTTTGCCTTTTCAGTTTCCCCTGGGGTTCTGCATCCCGGGTTCGTAAATTTACCTGCAGCCAGCCATTGAGGTGCTGGTTACTGAAGCCATAGCGCAGGTTGGGCTGTATGGAAAAATGGGTCTTCGCTTTTTTAAAGTATTTATTATACGCGGTGGCCACATTTATTACAACACCTTCTGCAGGATTATATTCCAATCCTTTTATCAAAGCCTTTACAGACCAGTTGGAGGAACCTTCTTTTGTGTAATGCGTGCGGTTGATCCCATTCCATAAAATATCCAGCGGCGCAATTTTACCCTGCTTTGCATTCAATACATCAGCCGTAAGCTGGCTCTTGGCAGAATCTTTATGCACTTCAAACAAACTGTCTTTTACGATATAGTCTTTGGCCTCTTCTCTCTCCAAAGGCATCGGCCGGATACTGTCCCAATATATTTTTGGTTTTTTATTTACGCCGCTGTCGTATTTTATAATGATGTTGTCAAAAAAACCTTTTGCAAAAGTTGGCTGCAGGTTGTAGTTGGAATATACAGTTACAAAATTGCCTTCTGCGTCTATGCCAAACTGGCTGAAGCTAAAATGTATCAACTGGTTCTTTACCCGCCAGGTATCATTGGTAACCGGCACATAAAACTGGGTAAGCTGCAGCGTGTCGATTACTTCGAGCTGCGATTTTTTCGACAGCACAAGGTCAAGGCTATGAATGCGCCAGTCGTTTTCGGAGATGTTGATAATGCCTGAAAACAATGGTTCGTAGCTGCGGCGGGGTATCACTTTTATACTGTTTACTTCTTTGCCGTTTTCCCAAAAACTGCCCAGGTATTTGTATTGATAATAATTTAAAGCTCCATCTGCAATGGGTGAAATAAATCCACGGGGATTTAGTTTTTGGGTAAACAGGATCACATTGTTTTGATAAAGGCTGATGAATGTGGGGAAGGTAAAACCGAACCCGTCACTGCCGCTTACCCTGCTGCTCTTTACTTCTAATTTAATTTTACCCGGCTTTTGCGCCGCTACTGTAGCAATAGATTCAGAGAGGTAAATGATCCCTACACCAGTGGTATCAAGCCCCATATCCTTCCGGTCTTCATCGGGTATTTTCTGACCAAGAATCCGCCTGGGGAGGCGGCGTAGTTTTATCATGTCTTTGGTGTACAGGTCGCAGGTAAAGCCGTTCACTTCTTTATTGTACTCCGGCCGCTTTTTGATGGCCGCCCGGATGATGGCATAGGCCGGGTCTTCCCCACCCGCCTTTACAATCACTTCTTTCAGTATCAATTTTTGCTCCGCTAAAAAAAACGGCAACTCTTCATCCTGGTTAGTTATGGTGACTGTTTTTTCCTGTGTGGCATACCCAATATGCTGGCATACCAGGGTGTAGGTGCCGGGGCCCACAGCAACGGCATACTTGGCACGGTTATTTGCGCTGGCACCAATGCTGGTACCCTTGATGGTAACAGAAGAATAAGGGAGCAGGTCGCCTTTTTCATTAAAAACGATACCATGTACTTTTTGTGCAGCAGCAGGAAGGGATATAATGAAAAGAAGGGATAAAAAATTTCTCATAAAAAATGTTGACTAAGAGCGAAAGTAACGGTGAAATTGTTATGAGGTTGTGAAAAATGAAGGAAAAGAAAAAATAGGTTATGTTGCCGAAAGGATATTAGTGAAATTTACAAATCAATATCACTTATTCCGGCTATCGTCATTTATTTTTTCGGAAGCCCTTTCGTTCGCTCTTATTTTACGACCACGTCAAATCTTTCTCAGGTAACTACCGGATAATGCCCCCAAACCAGCCACTACTGCACCGATGAGGGCCGTTGCAGTTACCAGCAAAACAGGGCTGTCAATTTTTAGAATCAGCAGTGATACTTTATGTGCCAGTACATGTTCATTATTGCTGCTGATAAAAAATGACAATGCGGCCCACAATAAAAACAACGCAATGAAGCCGGCCAGGAAAGCTTTTCCTGGTTGTTGGGGAATGGCTGCTGCCACTATAAAAGCTACGATAGCGATGGTCCACCAGGGCAAATACAAACCGGCAGCAACACTGAGCAGAGCGATGAGCAGTATAGAGATAAAAAATTTCATTCGTTAAATTGTTAGATTGTTCTATTGTTGAATTGATGAATTACTTACCCTTTTTTATAATGAACAGGAAAGATTACAGTTGAATTTTTCTTGTCCGGTATTGTCAGTGGGTTATTTTCACATTTACTATTTATGATTTACCAAAACTCATTTTCCATTTTACTTTTTTACTGTTCACTTCTTCCCGGGTCATCATCCACAGGGTATAATATTTTCCGTCTGCCCAATTGCTTACAAAGTTGTCGTAAAATTTACTGCCGGGATTACCGCTTTGTCCGCCGGGATACACGCCGTACGCTTCTGTATTTGCAGTTAAACTTACCACCATACGCCAGCTTGGCCCATGATCTGTTTTGGCTGCATTGATACAATGAAGGCCGCCACCCACCGGTAAAGCAGCACTGTTAAAGGGACCCAGTTTTGCCAGGTGGGAGATATGGGTGCCTTTATATTTAGCCCATTCTAATTTGCCATCTGCCGCTATCTTAATTAATTCAACTACAGCCGTTTTAAATGCGGAGGTTACGTTATCCGGCAGCGTTTCCTGTTGTGTAGTTTCTATGTTGTCTAAAAACTTATAGGCCGAATCTCTGAGGATACCATCCAGCAAACTGCTTTCGAAAGGATACATCACCACAGCGGGTGCCTTTTTAAATTCATCATCAAAAACGATGGCAGTAAAGTTTTTCCATACAATGCTAAAAATGGTGGGGCCTTTTGATTTCACACCATTGTTGAGATCCCATTCCCTTAACAGCTCAAGATATTTTTTCTCTTCCGTATTCAACTCAGTTTCCTGGATATTTTTTAACAGAACGGGTCTTGCTTGTTCTGCAAACACATCATAATTGTTTGTCTGCAATGCCTTCATATCTTCCGGTGTAATACCCTTCATGGCAGCTAATTTTTGGTTGATAACCAGGCCACGGTAAACGGGGTAATTTCTTCCGAGATAATATGGATATGCGGAGTCTGCCGGCTTTTGATTGGCGCTGCTGATAAAGCCCCTTTCAGGATTGTATTGAAAAGGCGTTTCGTTCAACGGGATCATTCCCTGCCACATAAAACTACTGTCAGTGCCGGGCATTACAAAGTCGCCCTGCCCGGTCCATTTAGCGGGCCAGTCGCCCTGTGTACGGATGGCAATATCGCCGCTCTTGCAGGCAAAGGCAGAATTTTGTCCCGGCGTATGAAGGTTAAGAACAGCTTCATTGTAATCGGCATAATTTTTTGCCCTGTTCAGTTGGTGAAATATTCTCAGCTCATTACTGGGGTCATGAGCTGTCCAACGCAATGCATAATATTTGTTGTTTGACTGCACATCGCCACTGAAATTTTTGTCATACATCACCGGCCCAAACACCGTGTACGCTACCGTGTCAATATAATCCAGGCTATCTTTTACTTTTATTTTTTCAACCCGGAATGCTGTTTGCTTCCATTCATTGTTGAACCAATACTCCTTCCTGCTATCATCCTTAAACTGTATCTTATAATAGTCTTTCACATCCCTGCCACCATTGGTAAATCCAAATGCACAGGAATCATTGTAGCCGATGATCACACTGGGGGCACCGGGAAAACTAACACCATACGCATTGAAGCCCGGTGTACTCAACTGTATTTCATACCAAAGTGACGGCAGGTTTAAACCAAGATGCGGATCGTTCGCTAAAATGGGGGCCCCGCTTCTGGTTTTCCGGCCACTTACCGCCCAGTTGTTGCTGCCATTTTCCCGGTCGGGCTTTTGCCTGGTTAACGCCAGCAGGTCTTTGCTGGTAAAATAAGTTGAGTCGGCAATTGCAGGCGTTTTTGGTTTTATTGTTGGTGCTGCATAGATCGTTCCTGCGGGAACGATGGGATCTAATGAATCCTGCTTTGCAGGATACAGCAGATCAAAATCTTCTTTGCTGAAATAATTTTTTGCATTGGTCATTTCAAAATCATCATCATGGCCAGCCAAATCGTACGACATGTATTTTAAAAACAAGGCTGTCTTTAAATTACTCCAGGGTTCGGGATGGTATCCTATCAGCTTATATTCAACCGGAAGTTCACTGTCTGTTAATGAACTGATCCAGGTATTTACCCCTGCCGTATATGCATCACACATGGCTTTTGTTTCCGGATCTTTTTCCATTTCTTTTAAAGAAATTTCGGCTGCATATCCCATACCTAATCTCCTGAACTCACGGTCGTGTGCAAGCGCTTTATGGCCGATGATTTCGCTGGCCCTTCCTGCCGCAGCGTGTGTTTGCAGTTCCATTTGCCACAACCGGAATTTAGCATGCAGGTAGCCCTGAACAAAGTATAGATCATTTTCCTGTTCTGCAAATACATGCGGCACCAGCCTTTCATCAAAGTACACATCCACTTTGCCTTTCAGTTGGGGAAATTTTAAGTCGGCGCTAAAATCGTTATTTGAATTTTCTGCATTCTGCCATACCCCATGCTGGGGGCTCAGCAGTTTACCCAACGGTGCAGGCAACAACATCTTTGTGTCAAGTATCACAACAAGACCGATGGTGAACAGAACAGTAATAATCAATGGCAAGATTCTCATACAATAAAATTGTGGGCGTAAATTAAGCAAAAGCCCTGTATCAAAAAAAATTCTGCTGTGAAAATAAAGACCAGTTGTATACCTTTAATTAACAAAAGCTCCCCCTCTTCACTGCAAGCATTCGATCTTTCTCACCTTAAAATAAAAAAAACATGAAAAGCATGATCTTTTTATCACTGGTGGCGATATCCATTACTATCAATACGTCTGCCCAGAAAAAAACATTCATCCGGTTATATGATATAACGGGCCATAAGTTTGCAAAAGGATTTTTTACAGGAACTACAGACAGTTCAATCATGCTGATCAGTAGAAACATTAAAACTGAAATACCCGTTAATAAGATCGGGATCATCAAAACAAAACGAAGTGCAGGAAACAGTATGCTCACAGGCGCACTGATAGGTGCTGTGCCTGGAGCAATTATTTTTGCCGCCGGGTCAACCGGTGATGATGGATTCCTCACCTATACGCTTCGTGACGGAATTGTGGGAGGTTTTTTTGGTGGGGCAGTTGCTGGTGCAATAGTTGGTGCGATTGTTTCTGCTGGTAAAAAAAGGGAGTTGTATAAAATTGATGGCAAAATGGAAAACTGGCTGCAGCAAAAAATTTTGCTGGACAAGATCACTGTGTATAGATCCGACAATAAAAGTGAATAATACCTGTTTGCCGCATTAAAACACGATTTTCTATTTTTGCCTTATGATAACAGAAAATATTGATGTAAAAAATATCCTCGGCCTGCAACTGCCCACTGATCCACGCTGGGTAAACCTCGCCGGTATGCAACTGGAGGAAATACTCACTGACCATGCTTATTGTGAACAAAAAGCTGCCACCACCTGTATTTCACTCATACAGCGCTATCCGGACAGAACAGTAATGGTGGAAGAACTGGCACCCATTGTAACAGAAGAGTGGGGTCATTTCCGAATGGTATTGACAGAACTTAAAAAAAGAGACCTGCAACTCGGCAAACAGCGTAAAGACGAATATGTAAACAAACTCCTGGATTTTCAAAAAAAGGATGGCAGTGTGGAAGACCGGTTTCTTGACCGTCTGCTGACAATGGCATTAATTGAAGCAAGAAGTTGTGAACGTTTTAAACGGCTGAGTGAAAATTTAGACGACGAATACATGCGGAGTTTCTACCGCAAATTTATGGAAAGTGAAGCCGGTCATTACACGTTATTCATTACCCTTGCAGAACATTATTTACCAAAAGACAAAGTACGCAAACGGTGGAAGGAATGGCTGGCATTTGAGCGTGCGATGATCGCTGACCTGGAAGTGAGGGGCGACAGGATACATTAGTTTCCAAAAAGCAATGATGCTATTGAAAAGTCACACGTTTATATTTCAATTTTCTCAGGGTAGCTATTTGTTTTATTGCAGCGTTACAGTGCGGGTACATACACCGTTTTTTTTGAATTGTCTTCATTTACTATCGGGCCAATTTCAGAAATACGCGGCGTGGAGCACCTATTTCTGTGGATGAATAGTTTTATGTCAGCAGATTTATTTATCTTCATATTCGTTTTTCGCAATTATCAAAATTCCCTGTACTACAGTGGATGGTAGTTGCAGTACACGGATCCACTAATGTTGAAATCTTACTTCCGGTTATTGACCTGCCAAATAATTAAAAATAATTTTTAAAACGACTCCTATGCGTAGATTTCTACTCTGCATTTCTTTGTTTTTCCTTTTTTCGTTGCCGGCAATTTCGCAGCTTCCCACCTGCAACGGTACACCTGATGGCGGCTTTACCAATGCTGTTTCGGATAGTGTATGCAGCGGTGTACCCTTTACCCTTTCGGTGGCCGGCGCTACAACAGGCGTTTCAGGACTTACTTACCAGTGGCAATCTTCCACAGATAGTATTTCATGGGATAATATCGCCACTGCGGTTGACGATTCATTGACCACATCACAAACCACGAGCAACTATTACAGGCGAATTATATATTGCGGTGCGAATTCCGATACATCTATTGCCATACTTACCAGTATAAAGAGGCTTGCTGATTGCTATTGTACCCTAACCCCGTCCGTTTGCATTGTTGGCCCGGTAATTTTAAATGTAAGTATGGGTACACTAATTAATAATTCCCTTTGCTCCCAAAATGGTTACATAGATTATTCAGCTAACGTGGCCGCAGCTAACGTTTATATCGGTATCAGTAAACCAATAGCGGTAACAGTTGGGAATGCCGGAATTCAGCACGTTGCATTGTGGATCGATTATAACCACAATAGCGTGTTTGAAACAAATGAATACAGCTTTGTTGGGACAGGAGATGGCGTTACCATTAACAGTTTAATAAATGTGCCTTCAACTGCAATACCAGGCCTTACCAAAATGCGGGTCAGGCTGCGTTATAATGCTGCTTTAAACAGCAGCGATGCCTGTAGTTTGATCGCTTATGGGGAAACCGAAGACTATGCTGTTGATTTAGTTATTCCCCCTCCCTGCAGCGGTACGCCAACTGGAGGCAACACGGTGTCTGCCCTTGCTGCTGCCTGTCCCGCTGATTCCATCATTCTTTCTGTAGCCGGCGCCACTTTCGGATTTGCGGGACTGACATATCAATGGCAGTCATCTGAAGATAGTGTGGTATGGCAGGATATACCAGGCAAGACCGATTTAGGCTGTATTGTATACCAGGACAGCATACGTTTCTACAGGCGGATGACGAGCTGCTCTGGCAATTCCAGTTTTTCGGTACCGGTAAAAGTGGGGATTAAAACACTGTTGCAATGCTATTGTAAACCTGCAAGTTCCATTTGCGCCCAGGGCGACCGCATTACAAATGTCAGTATTGGTTCCTTTACCTATAGTTCATCATGTTCACCCACCGGGTTTATTGATTATACTGACAGTATAGCTCCTGCAATCGTATATCCAGGCCCGGTGAATGTTGCCGTTACCGTTTCTGCCGGCGGCACTGAGCATGTAGCTGCATGGATTGATTTTGACCGCAATGGCATATTTGAGCCAGGTGAATATTTTAATATCGGATCAGGCAATGGGGTTACTATTAACAACCAGGTAGTGATACCTTCAAATGCTCCGCAGGGAATCACCAGGATAAGAGTACGGCTAAGGTTCAATATTCCCCTGGGCAGTTCAGATGCCTGTACTTCTTTTCCTTACGGTGAAACGGAAGACTATCTCGTAAACATTACAGCAGTCCCCAATCTTTGTGTGCCCGCCGGCCCGTCCGGTTGTACAGGAGGAGACGTGATCACCAGGGTTGTGTTTGGCACGATAGATACTACTACTGCCTGTTCGGCCGGCGGATATGGCAATTTCACTGCCGGAACACTCAGCGCTGCAGTTGCAGCCAATTCATTCGTTCCTGTACATGTGGAAACCGGTTGTAACGGCAGCAACCCTCAGTTTGTTGGGGTGTGGATAGACTTGAACCATGACAATATATTTAACCGGTCAGAGTTTACCATGATCCGCGATAATTGCAGCACAACCATTACCGATAGTATTAGTATTCCAACCAATGCCGTTGCCGGCGCAACAACCATGCGGATACGAACATCAGCCAGCTACCTGTTCAGTTCTTCAGATGCCTGTACGCAGTTTATTAACGGTGAAACAGAAGATTACAAAGTTGTAATTCAGCCGGCAGGCTGCCAGGTGAATACCTGGACAGGGATGGCAGGTACTAACAATTGGGAAGATGCTGGTAACTGGAGTTGCCAGCAGGTACCAAGTATCCATTCCAATGTGCAGATCAATAATGTAACTGTTAACATCAATTCTAACGTTACAGTATATTCGCTAAACTTAAACCCTTCTGCCAGGCTATCGGTGACAGCACCCAATACCCTTATCATAACACATTAAGAAAGGGTACCCCCCTGCTGAAAACCGGAGAGGGTTTAGCCTGAATGATTGTACGATGTAAATAGTTTTGCCACCGCCAGCGTAACTGCTTCTGCCGGTGGCGATGTACAACGGGTTTATAAAGTATTCAATAACGCAATGCGTAAATTTGGACAAAAAAAACAGCAATGGAATCTTTACCAAAACGGCTCATCGTAGATATGGATGGAGTGCTGGCAAATGTGTGCAGCAGGTTTTTAGATTTTGAGGAAGCAGAAATTGGCTTTCGCCAACCAATGGAAAATTTAATGGGCAGGCCGGAAGCGGAAGTATTTAAAAATGAAAGGAAGTATGTTTTGTCGAAGGGCTTTTTCCGCGATGCGCCGGTGATGGAGGGCAGTGTTGCTGTAATGAAGGACCTTAATAAAAAGTATGAACTGTTTGTTGTTTCTGCTGCAATGGAATTCCCGCTAAGCCTGCCGGAAAAGCACGAATGGCTTGCTGAACATTTTTCTTTTATTTCCTGGACACAAATTGTATTCTGTGGCACTAAAACTGTAATCCGTGGCGATATCATGATTGATGACCATTATAAAAATTTAGATTTTTTTGATGGCCAAACAATTTTATTTACACAGCCGCATAATGTTGGATCAGACAATAAAACCCATACCAGGGTTGATTCATGGCGGGAGGTTTCCCAAATGTTACTTTAGGCAAAATTACCTCAGCAGCCCGGCTGCCCACAGCACTGCCTGGCGGGTTTTATAGTACTTTGTTTTCAGTTCCATTAATTTTTGCAGGGCTTCCAACTGCTTATTTTCGCGGCTGTTCAGTAAAAAAAGGCTGCTCTCCCCCGATTTAAAACGGGTGTCTTCGCCGCGGAATAGTGTTTGATAATTTTTATATGCCGATTCATAAATGTTTACCTGCTGCTGCAGCCCTGTTAGCTCGTTGTAATAATTTTTTACCTTGTTTTCAATTTCCTGTTGCGTTAATAACTGGTCAAATTGGGTATCCTGTATTTTCAGTTTCGCTATTTTATAGCCACCTCTGCCTTCACTGAGTCTTAACGGAATACCGATGTCGATACCGAACTTATTATTGTTTTCATAAAAGCCTGCCTTACCAAAACCATTGAACATATCGTACCCTTTATTCAGCAGGTTGGCTTTCAGGTTTACAGTTGGCAACAGGTTTTGAAACTTTAATTTCCTTTCGACTTCCAGCGCCTGCAGTTTGAAATTGTACATGCTCAATTTAGGATGGTTCAGTTTGGCATTATACAATAATTCATCCAGCAACAATACCTGCAGGCTGGCAATATCCTGATCCGTCCATTTAGTTTCCGGTACCACTTCATCGCTCAACTGGTACCAGGTATTGTTTTGCAACCACAAATAATAGGACAGCTCTACCGAAGCATTTTTTAGTCTTACCATGCTTTCGCTCTGCAGGTATTGAAAACTCTGCAACTGTGTCAATGCTTCTACTGTATCAATTGCAGGCCTGTCGCCCTGGCGGTAACCAATTTTTACCAGCTCAAATCTTGCCTCATTTATTTTTACGGTATTGCTGATCACAGCATAAACCTGCTGTTCTTTCACCCAATTCCAGTAAGCAGCATACGCATCAAACAATAAATCATTGATACTGTTAAGCCGTTCTGCTTCTGATTGTTCTTTAAACAATTTCGCCTGCTGTAAAATGGCTCTTCGTTTGTCCATCAGCAAATTTTTTGCTAACGGTAATGTCAAGCCGACATAACTGGATTGGCCGGAAGACGATTCGCTGTTTAAAAATTGTCCACCATTGTTTTCAAAGCCGGCCTTCACTTCAATACCATACCAGGTGGGGATTTTTAGTTCAGGATTGGTATAATTGTAATAATTTTTCCCATCAAAAGTTTTCTGGTCGTTGTGCAAATAAGCAGCGGGATCAAAGGCTCCCCTGGCGACAGTTATTTCCGCAGTGGCAATTTTAACAGCAATATCAGCCTGCCGGATAACCGGGTGAAACGTCTTTACAATGGAAATGAAGGCTTCTTCGGATAATACTTTTCTTGCATCCATACTGTCCTGGCAAAAACTACCAGGTGCGGCGAAAAATAATATTAGAGGTATGATAAATAATATTTTCATTGTTTCATTTTCTGCAACTTGATAAAACACCTTTGTTACCAGTTTGCCGGTGGCGAAGGCTTCTATGGTTCTTCAGGCTATCCCACCCAATCTGTCCGGCATTTTTTGTAACCAGTTATTTCTTTTCATCCAGGTTCCCTGCACCTGTTTTTTTATAATACTCCGGCGGGAAGCCGTTGATGTTCCGCCATAGTTCGTACCAAACCGGCACATCCTTCAGCAGTGCCATTCCCTGGGCACCGGCCCCCATTTTCAGTTGCACCGGCCATTTTCTGTCGGCCTTATCCTCGGCAACGAGTACACGAAAACTTCCATTTACACTTATCGAACTTTCTATTGCAGCAACCACCCCGCCAAAGGTTCCATAAGAAGCCTGGGGCCAGCCACTGAATATAATGGCGGGAAAACCATCAAACATAAACCGAACTTTTTGCCCGGTATCCAGTAACGGGAGGTCTACGGGCCGTACAAATATTTCCACAGCATACTGGATATTGTCCGGCACAATCTCCACGATCATTTCACCATCTTTAACGATCTCGCCGATACCTGCCTTTTTTGCTTTTACGATCTGGCCGCTCTGTGGAGCAGTGATGAAATACAATTTACTGCGGATATCGTAGTTCATATACTGGTTTTGTAATTTAGCGATATCACCCTCTCCTGAGGCGATCTGTGACAGCGACTGGAACCGATCCCCGGATGCTTTGGAAATTTTTTCATTGTAGTCCTGAATTGCACCATTTAGCTCCAGTTGTAAAATGCCCAGTTCCTGTTTGGCATTGAGGTACTTTATTTCGGCACTTGTTTTTTTTGCCGATGCATTTTGAAAAACCATATTGCGTTGTTCCATCTGGGTCAGCGAAACCAAACCACTGTCGTACATATTCTTTTGCCGTTCTAACTGCCTGGTGGCAATGGTAAAATCATTGTTTGCTGCCAGCATATCCATACTATCTGCTTGTACTTTCATCCGCTGTTGCCGTATTTTGTTTTCTACCTGCGCTACTTTTAATTCCCTTCCCTGTGATAGTGCCTCCATCTGCACTGATGCTGCGCCCACTTTACCTTTATAATTCTCTATTGCCATTTCTTTGGCACCCAATTGGTCTTTGGTGCGCCCGAGCAAATTTGGATCGAGGTAATCATCCTTTATTTCCGACAACTGAATGATCGTATCACCGGCGTTTACATAGTCACCTTCTTTTACATGCCACTTAGCCACTTTGCCCGGAATAATGGTGTTGATCTGTTGAGGCCGCTGCTCCTGTCGGAGGGTAGTAACAGACCCTTTGGCGGTGATATTCTGTGTCCACGGAATAAAAAGAATAATTATCAGCATCGCTGAAATCCCTATCAGCCAATACCGCACTCTACTCTTTTTCCTGATGCGGTAAATTGTTCCGAATGCGGTGATGTTGCTCTTACCCAACAAATCCTCAATCTTTGTTTCAATAAAATTCATCACTAACTTTTTACAGTGTTTTTAATTTCATCCCATTTACCAAAAGCCTTCACTTTCCCGTGATCTAAAAAAACAACTTTATCACATTGTGCTGCAAATAATTCGTCATTACAACTGATCAAAATTGTCTGACCAGGCGTTTCTGTAAGCAGGTATTTCATCACCGATTCCCGTACTTTTTCGCTGATACTGTCAAATGGCTCTTCCAGCAATACCATTCGAGGATTGTTTACCAGCGCCCGAAGTAGTAAAATTTTATGAACGGCATTTGTAGATAGCTTTTTTCCAATAGGATCCAGCGGGGTATTAAGGCCATCATTCAGTTCTGAAAGAAAGGCTTTCAGGCCAATTTTTTCGGCGAGCTGTAAAATTTGATGCGGAGTAATTTCCGGGTTTCCCATGGTAACATTCTCGAGCAATGTGCCCTGGAAAATATCCTGCTGACTCAGCAAAATTCCTGTCTGCATCCGCAAAGAATCCAGGTGGTAATTGGATAAGGGAACATTGTCAATAAAAATATTTCCGCCAAAATGATTGTAAGCACCGCTCAACAACCGCAGCAAGGATGATTTACCAGACCCGGTATGCCCCATGATGGCTACTTTTTCATTGCTGCGAACTGCAAAATTAATATTGCTCAATACCGGATTACCTGAACCGTCATAAGAAAAGGAAACATTGCTCATTTCAATACCAAGCCCTTTTCCCTCTTTTGATAATTCTACGATTCCATTTGGTTCCAACGGCTGATCGGTGATCTTGCCCAATTTTTCGACAGCAGTAAGCACATCATACACGGTATCCAGGTTCACCATCAGTTTTTCGACTGAATTAATAACCGTGAGGATGATAATTTCTGCAGCAATAAACTGGCCGATATTTAATTGCTGGTTTACCAAGAGTACGCTTCCAATAATTAGCATGGCGGCAGTGATGAGCACTTTAAAAACAACCAGGCTCCAGTATTGAAACAGCAATACTTTAAAATGTATAGTTCGTTGTGTGAGGTATCCGGTAACAAGGTTATCCGTGCGCTGGATATGAAGGGAGGTATTCCTCGAGAACTTGAAGGACTTGATCACTCTCGCCATTTCTTCAAGCCAGCCAGCCACAGCATATTTAAAATCGCTTTCCTTCAGGCTCGACTCCATACCCCTTGCACTGGTAAAGCTCACTATAAAATAAACGAGCAATACCAGCAAAAGACTAAAGAAAATAAATACCGGGTGATAAAAGGAAAGCAGCAGCAACCCAAAAAAAATCTGTATGGTGGCTGTGGGAATATCCAGCAACAATTTAGAAATGCCTTTTTGCAGGGTCACGACATCAAAAAAACGGTTCACCAGTTCGGGCAGGTAAAAACCATCCACTGACTGAAGATTTAGCCTCGGGATGCGTTCAGCAAATTCGAATGAATTTCGTACAAAAATTTTTTGCTGCACTTTTTCAATCAGCCGCATCTGGTTTACCTTCAGCATCCCGTTAAAAAAAACCCCCAGCACTACAAAAAATATTAAAAAAACGAGCGACGTGGAAATGGTACCACCCAAAACAAAACTGATGATGGACTGGAGACCGAGGGGCAGGGAAAGCTGTATCAACCCATTGAGTATGGCATAGAAATAAACAGAAGAAATTTCATTCTTCTCTAATTTAATTACCTGCAGTACACGATGTACAGGGTTTGCAAAAACATTTTGCGTAGCATTTGCTGCCATAATCAATTTGGTTTAATACACCTTTAAAGAGAGTTTTGTTCTAAAGCAACACTTGCTGTTAAACAATTACAGCCTATAACAAGCCTTGGTAAAAACTGTTGCGAAAATAGCTGCAAAATTTAATTAAATTTTCAACAAATATTTATTGGGATTTTTTTAAGATTGTTTTTACAAAATAGTGACAAAAATTGTTGGCCCAACGGTGCTGGCAGTAAATAAGCCGGATAAAACACAGTTGCAGATCCACTTAAGTAGTTTATTATGGCCAGGATGTATCGGAATCACAACAGGCGGTCGCAAACTTTTGACACAGCCTGTTTTGTATTCCTGTTATTATTGTACGGGGATATGCCCCAATGCTTTATGTGCATTGAATTACCTCACCCCAACTCCCGATAAGCCATCGGGACAGGCCCTCTCCTTCTGAGCCGGGCTTAGAACCCTTTGCCACAAAGCACTTAAGGTATTTTGAAGAATTTTAGCCGAACAATAGTATGGCCCTGTTTCTTTATTTGACACACTATTCAAACAGGTCGCCCTGCGAATTATTTTCCTCCTTCTTTTTCCGCTCCCATTCCATCTCCACACTTTTACTGTATTCAGTAAGTTTAGCCCCTACTGCTTTCCAGCCCATCACTTCCACCAGCTTCACCATTTTAAATTTGGCACTTCTCACCATCTGGCCACGACCGGTTTGCACCACTAATATCGGTTCTTCTTCTGTGCTTACCATCACGAGGCGGTTATCCTTACCTTCCTTGATAAAGAAATATCTGTTGTGCAGCGAAGTAGTTTCAATTTTAAAACGCTTGATATTATACTGCAGTTTTTCATTGTCAAGGTAAACGGCCGTGATGATTTTTTCCGGATAGTATTTTTCTATCAGCAATATTTTTTCTACATCAAAACGCTGCGTCAGCTCCTGGTCGGTTATTTCATAGTTGCCGTCATTGTATATCACCAGCAGCCTGTCTTCTGCATCAAACTTACCGAGGTACAAACCTTTTTCCTCTGTAGTAAGGCGGCCAAACTTATTATCAAACCAAAGTTTCTTTGCGTCCAGCGTGGATTTACCGGCATCTTTAAACTTCACCGATTTAATGGGGTATTTGGTAACGGTGTTGCCAATACTGCTGCGGCCCTTTATTTCGAGTTCTTCAAAATAGAAATCAAATTCCTTCTTTTTCGCATTGCAATTCGGGCTCAGCACAATCTTCACCACTTCGGCCTCGCCGTTTGCATTGGCACTGAAATAATGAACCCTGCTTTTATCTTCTCCTTTGGTAAGGTTGTATTCTTTATCCCGGGTAATACCTGTTACATTAAAGCGTTTGGCAAAACTCACCCCCGATTTCCCATCCACATAAATCATATTGTAGGTAGTTCGTTCATCGCTCTTTTGAAATACCGCTATGTGAATAATGTCTTTTTCAATAAATGTTTTATCTGCCACCCGTACCACTTTCATGATGCCAGCTTTGGTAAAAGCAATGATATCATCCAGGTCGGACACTTCTGCGATCATTTCGTCTTTCTTTAACCCCGTGCCTACAAAACCATCTGCATAATTTACATACAGTTTTATATTGGCAATTGCTACGTTCTTAGCCTGTATCGTATCAAATAATTTGATCTCTGTTTTACGTTCCCTGCCTTTGCCATATTTTTTCAGGAGGTTTTCGTAATAAGCAACGGCAAATTCTGTCAAGTGCTCCAGGTCATACTTCGCTTGCCTGATATCATCTTCGAGGCCCCCGATCTGTTCGTTCAGTTCGTCAATATCCAGTTTATAAATGCGGCGTACCGGCTTTTCCGTCAACTTCACAACGTCTTCCCTGGTGATATCCCTCTTCAGTTGTTTTTTGTAAGGCCCAAATGCTTTATCAATTGCTTCCAGCACCTTTTCCCAGGTCTCATGTTTCTTCTCCAGCTCCTTGTAAATTTTCTCCTCAAAAAATATTTTTTCCAAAGAGGTATAATGCCATTTCTCCTGCAACTCACCCAGCCTTATTTCGAGTTCCTTTCTTAATAGTTCTTTGGTATTCTCGGTTGCAATCTTCAGCAATTCAATGACTCCTAAAAACCGTGGCTTGTCTTTTACAATCACACAGGCATTGGGGGAAAGACTTACTTCGCAGTCGGTGAAAGCATACAGCGCATCAATGGTGATATCCGGCGAAATACCGGGCGCCAGTTCAATAATGATCTCTATAGCTGCTGCGGTGTGATCAGTTACTTTTTTGACTTTAATCTTTCCCTGGTCGTTGGCTTTTACAATACTTTCCATCAGTTGTGTAGTGGTAACGCCAAAGGGTACACTCCTTATTACGAGTGTTTTTTTATCCACTTCTTCAATGATGGCCCTCACCCTTACCTTACCACCACGCCTTCCTTCATTGTAATTGGAAATATCCAGTGTGCCGCCTGTTTGAAAATCAGGATAAATTTCAAACTTTTTTCCTTTCAAATATTTGATGGAAGCTTCAATGAGCTCACAAAAATTGTGGGGTAATATTTTGGTTGCCAAACCAACCGCAATACCTTCTGCTCCCTGTGCCAGCAGCAATGGAAACTTCATCGGTAGTGTTACCGGTTCGTTTTTTCTGCCATCGTAACTCAGCGACCAGTCTGTTGTTTTTGCGTTGAAAGCCACTTCCAGTGCAAACTTGCTGAGCCTGGCTTCAATGTATCTTGATGCTGCGGCATCGTCTCCGGTTCTCACATCTCCCCAGTTACCCTGTGTTTCTACCAGCAGGTCTTTTTGCCCCAGGTTTACCAGCGCATCCCCAATGCTCATATCTCCGTGTGGATGGTACTGCATCGTTTGCCCAATAATGTTAGCCACTTTGTTAAACCGGCCATCATCCATTTCCTTCATCGCATGGAGGATACGGCGTTGTACGGGTTTCAATCCATCTTCAATGGCTGGTACGGCACGTTCCAGGATTACGTAACTGGCGTAATCTAAAAACCAGTTTTTGTATTGCCCGCCTACGCCCGAATCGGTGTGTAAATATTCTTCTTTATTTGCTTTAGCCATAGTTTAATGATCGTGTTTGTTCCATTCTCAACATTCAATATTTTTTTGTTTGTCTTTCATCCTTGTTGGGTTAGTGCTCCTCCATCGCTCCAGCGGTGCGGAATGTCAGCAGCATTAAACAAACTGTATCATGGATCCCAGCTCCGCAGAAGCGGTATGAATAAAGAGTTTTTGCAAAAAGCTAATTGTCATAAAATTCAAACAAATATTTCTCATCATATGTAATTTCAAATTTCTCTAAAAATTCTATGTATTCTTTCCGGAAGGTATTCCGCTGGTGATGTTCCGGCTGCTTCAAAATATAATTCACCACATTTTTAGCTTGAGATTTTGAATACGAAAATGCGCCAAACCCCTGCTGCCACGAAAACGCTTTAGCAAATTCCTTTTTATTTATAAAAGATGATGAATTTGATTTTATATCCCTCACCAAATCTGAAATCGCAATATCCGGATTGATGCTAACCAAAATATGCGTATGATCGGGCATACAATAAATAGCATACAACTTTTGCTTTTGCCCGGAAATAATGCCGCTGATATATTGCTGCAATTCTTCCCGAAAAGATTCCTTTATAAAATTTCTCCTGGCTTTTACTGCGAATACAATCTGGATGTACAACTGGTGATAGGTATTCGCCATTGTGCTAAATTTATTTGGTGAAAAATATTTTTATGCAATAATTCATTGAGATTTCTTTTAACATGCCTGCTACTACTACTACTGACATGCCGCTCCTACGGAGCTTTGATATTTTCTTTTTTTTTGATGCTACTGACATGCCGCTCCTACGGAGCTTTGATATTTTCTTTTTTTTTGATGCTACTCACATGCCGCTCATACGGAGCTTTGATATTTTCTTTTTTTTTGATGCTACTCACATGCCGCTCATACGGAGCTAATCATTTTAGAGATTTAGAATTAATTTCCATCATATCTCATACAACTCCAGTGGTTGCCCGTTTGGGTCGTAGAAAAAACAAAATTGTTTATCGGTTATTTCATCTGTTCGCACTCCCTGTACATCCACACCATTTGCCATTAATTCACTTGCTGCAGCAGCCACATTTTCTACTGCAAAAGCCAGGTGCCGCAATCCTTTCGATTCAGGAAATGATGCCCTTTCGCGGGGACTTGGAAAAGAAAATAATTCAACCTGGTACAGGTCGCCAATCGCCAGATCCAATTTGTACGAATTGCGTTCTGGCCTGAATGTTTCCTTCACGATCTTGAAACCCAATATTTCTGTGTAGAAATGTTTGCTTCGCTCATAGTCGCCGGTAATGATGGCAATATGATGTATACCTTTGATATCCATTGTTAAATTGTATTAAGCTTTTAGTTTTACTTCAAAGTCTTTCATGTTTGCAACCTTTCCCTGCACATCAAACATATCCTGCGCCAGCATCGCTTTCAACCGCCACAGCAGGTAAGCATCGCCGGTGGTTTCTTTGGCTTTGCTTAAAAACTGGTGAATAATTTTCGATGCCTTCTGCCAGTCGGGAGTGATGATCTTTCTTAATTCTGCATCATAAAAATCATAGTCAGCCGCTGCTAATTTCTTTCCGCCTTCCAGCAATCTCACCCCCTTGTTGTCAGAACAAATTTTTGTCCATTCATCGGGGTCTACTTCAAATTCACTTAATGTGATTTCCCTTGCCAGCTTTTTTGCTTTTAAAAATTCCTTCGCCGGGATTTCATGCAGCCAGTTGGGATAAAAGATGTGGCCTTTCTCATTGATGAACGGAAGATTATTCAGGTACAGTATAAAAACCCTGCCCTGGAATTCTTTCATATAGTTAAGCAGCCAGTAGTACCCGCTTACATCATGTTTGTTTTGGGCAGCCCATATCCAGATGGTTTCTTCTTCATTCCTCCGCATTGTACCCACTAATTCAGCCGCAGTGTTGGAATCGTCCACTTCATCGCTGTCTGCTTTACCGTCATAATCTCCGCCGGTCAGGATATGCTTCCACCACTGCCGCCTGGTTGCTATTCCTTCGCCAACATAAATATTACCCAACGGACCCACTGCGTAATCATCCTTTACCTGTATCACCTCACCGGCAAGGGTTTCATCGAGTTCGATGGCCTGTTGTAATACTTTTACATCTGCTTCGTTAAATACTACATGGATCATTTTTTCATTTTTTTACATTTGCCGTCTATACACTAAGACGTTTTTTATTAATAAATGCGTTGGCGTTGCAACGGCGTAACAGCTAATTTATTTGGGCGTAATTAAATAATAAACGCAAGTCGTAAAAAAATTCCTCACCCATGGTATGGCACTGATGATTCCTGCCTGGTGTTTCGCCTTCCAGCCAAACTTATACGTATAGATAGGGTTGATAAAATAGTGCGTTTTGTTGGCTACTTTATAGCCTGTATTACTCACAATCTTTTCAAACCGCTCAATAGAAATACCTGTTTCTTTTATTTCTGCAAATGATGCTACATCCTGTTTTGCAGTTTTCAATATCCATTTATACAAGCTCATTGGCAGCAAATGAAAATAAGGCAGTTTGCTTAAAAATTTATTCGTCATTACCTGCTGGTGACCACCAAACGGCATCTGCCAGGGTGGAAAGCCAAAGAAAATCACTCCTGCCGGGTTCAAAAAACTTTTCATCCAGGCAATCAGTTTTTCCTGGTTGTGGATGTGTTCAATTACATCCTTTAAAATAATGATATCAAACCTTCCTTTTAATTCAGTTTCAATATCTACCTTGTAAATATCCTTCGACACAAAACTGATCTGTCCGTTCGCCAGTGCATCTTTCATAAACTCCCGGGCCAATACCAGTCTTGGCTCATCCAGCTCCACTCCTGCTGTCACACATCCTTTCTCAGTAAATGCTTTCAGCACGCCCGCTTCTGCACAGCCGATCTCAAGTACCCTCATACCTGGTCGTAAGGGCTTACACTTTTCAATAAACGGCACAATATACCTCCGTGAGTTTTGCGCCTGCATCTCAAAGTATCTTTTTTTATCGGTGTGAAATTCGAACATAATAACAGCCTCAGCCTCATTCCCTCTTCAAAAGAGAGGGAGGCCAGGCACTTATAATTTATTCAGCATTTGTAAATAAGCATTTCAACATTTTATCTTTAATCAACAACATACCCACACCAAGTGTTTTTCAGCAAGCACTTCAAAATATTTCGATCTTGTCCTATCCCTCCCCTTTGGGGGGTTTAGGTGGGGCTTCCTTCGGGGGATTTTGGTCTTCCATATCTCCTTCTAATGTTCATCATACATCAATGCACCCATCTTTTAGTTTAGTTAAGCTTCGAAAAGTTTGGGAGCCCGGCTAAACACCGTTCGGACGGCAGTGACATCCGCCAGGCCAGCCATTCGGACGGGCAACGATGATGAACAAAGAACAAATGTATATTTCAAAATAAAACTCAAAATCAATACCCTTCAACATTCATACTACCTCAACCCTCCCCTTTGGGGAGTAAGGAGCTTGCCCTCTCATACCATATCCAGGGGGGTGTCTATCTCCACCCTCAAATTATCAATAATAAAATCCTGCCGGCTCGGGGTGTTTTTGCCCATGTAATATTCAAGCAACTGCTGTATATGTGTTTCGGGCAACATCATCACAGGCTGCAGTTTCATATCGCTGCTGATGAAACGGGCAAATTCATCCGGGCTTATTTCACCCAAACCTTTAAACCGGGTGATCTCTGGCTTGGTGCCCAGCTTTTTCATTGCCGCCTGCTTCTCTGTTTCATCGTAGCAATAAATGGTTTCCTGTTTATTTCTTACCCGGAACAGCGGCGTTTCTAAAATATATACATGACCGTTCTTCACCAGGTCTGGAAAAAATTGCAGGAAGAAGGTCATCAGCAGCAAACGGATATGCATTCCATCCACATCCGCATCGGTAGCAAATACAATGTTGTTGTACCGCAGGCCTTCGTATCCTTCTTCAATATTCAATGCATGTTGCAGTAAATTAAACTCTTCATTTTCATACACTACTTTTTTGGTCAGGCTATAGCAGTTGAGCGGCTTACCCCGCAGGCTAAACACCGCCTGCGTTTCCACATTTCTTGCTTTGGTAATACTGCCGCTGGCACTGTCGCCTTCGGTAATGAAAATGGTGCTCTCTTTTTGCTTTTCTACTATCCTGTCTTTATCTTTTCCTGCAGCTTCATCATTGTAGTGAAACTTGCAGTCACGCAATTTTTTGTTATGCAGGTTGGCCTTCTTCGCCCTTTCATTGGCCAGTTTACGAATGCCGGATAATTCTTTCCGCTCCCGTTCACTTTGTTCAATCCGTTTCTTCAGCGCATCGGCGGTAACAGGATTTCTGTGCAGGAAATTATTCAATTCCTTACCCAAAAAATCGCCGATAAAGTTTTTCATGGAAGGGCCGTTTTCATACACCGTTTGAGACCCGAGTTTTGTTTTGGTCTGGCTCTCAAACACTGGCTCCTGCACCCTTACGGAAACGGCAGCGCAGATACTTCCACGAATATCAGCAGCATCATAGTCTTTTTTAAAAAACTCCCGGATGGTTTTAATATAGCCCTCCCGGAAAGCCGCCAAATGGGTACCGCCCTGGGTTGTAAACTGCCCGTTAACAAAACTGTAATATTCTTCGCCATAAGTACCCTCATGGGTAATGGCTACTTCTATGTCTTCGCCCTTTAAATGAATGATCGGGTAACGTATCTCATCCGCGTTCGTTTTACGTTGCAGCAAATCCAGCAAACCATTTTTGCTGACATAGCGTTTGCCATTCAGGTTCATCACCAGCCCTGCGTTGAGGTAGCAATAGTTCCAAAATTGGTTGTCTAAATATTCCTGAACAAAATGAAAGTTTTTAAAGATCGTTTCGTCGGGGATGAAAGTTACAAACGTACCGTTTTCCTCAGAGGTTGTAATTTCTTTATGTTCTTTTACTAAGTTTCCCTTTGCAAACTCTGCCGCTTTTTCTCGCCCTTCCCTGTAGCTGCTTACTTTAAAATAATCGCTCAGTGCATTCACAGCCTTGGTACCTACGCCATTCAGTCCAACACTTTTTTGAAATGCCTTGCTGTCGTACTTGGCGCCGGTATTGATCTTGCTCACCACATCTACCACTTTGCCCAGCGGAATACCGCGGCCATAATCCCTCACCGTAATTTCTTTTCCATTGATATTTACATCTACATGTTTGCCGTAGCCCATGGTGTGTTCATCAATACAATTGTCGATCGTTTCTTTCAGTAACACATAAATGCCGTCATCCGGGCTGCTGCCATCGCCGAGTTTACCGATGTACATACCCGGACGGAGACGGATGTGCTCTTTCCAGTCAAGGCTCCGTATGGAATCTTCGTCGTACTTATTTATTTCTTTATCTGCCATACCCCTATCCCCTAAAGGGAGACTACTTCTTTTTAAATTATGTTACCCGCATTTTTTCTTTATTCTACTTCATTGGCACAGTTTACAAGGAGGCAGGAAGGGCACTCTTGTTCAACTGTTCTTTACCAATCTTTTTGGCCCAGGTTTATTAAAGTGCCGCAATGTACTAATTTTTTTAGTAGAATTGAAGTGTGGCAAATATAGTTAAATGAGAAAAGAGTAAACGAACAGGGTTTTTAACAGTTGGGGATAAGTGGCGAGTTGCAAAAATTATATTGCTGAACGGTTGAACTGTTCAGCACCGCTTCCCGGATGTACTTATACCGTTGTTGGTGTTAAAATAAAACCTTCCAGCTATTCCATTAGCTCTGTCGTTGCGTTTTTTGACCCTCAACCGAAGCGTAAAATGATATACTGCGGAAAATAATATTACTATCTCACCTTTTTGATTACAATGCTTAGCCTGTTGGTGAAAACACAATAGGAGCATTCGGGGGATAATAAAGCGGTGTAAATTCGCAACACCCAACAAGGACAGAACGGCCGAAGCATGCAATAATATACTACAGAAAATAATATTAAAATACCCAGTTTTTGGTTATAATGATTCGACTGTTGTTGATACTTCGGCTTCGCTTAATAAACGCCACAGGGGTTTTCGGGATAATAAACCGGTATAAATTCGCAATACCCGACAAGGGCCGGGATCAACCATGAACCGGTGTCAATAATTTATTGATCTTGTCAACCACTGTATTAATATCAAATGGCTTTTGCAAAATATCATCCGCTCCACATTGCTCATAGTCTTTTAACAATTCGGGATCGGATGACAATAAAATAACGGGAATATTTATGTGAAGGTTATTTGCTTTCATTTCTTTGCACAGCATGCTGGCATTTTCGTCATTTAACCATACATCCAACAATAAAATATCAGGAACACATAAGGCAAGCTCGCTGTTCATTTCAGATTTTGATGAAGCCGTTTTTACCTCATAGCCTTTCATTTTAAGCAATTCAGAAAGGAAGAGTAATAATTCCTTTGCATCATCTACAATTAAAATATTTGCCATAACTTTTGAAGATTAAAAATAAATGGCTTACACAGCGAAAAGAATACTCTGGTAGTCAAAGGACCATATAATCATTATAAAGGTAGATCATTTTAAATCATCTACTCAAAATGGTTATTGGCATTGGTTCAAAGAAACATTTCAATTGTCCGGGCCGTGGGAGTTTCATTATAATAGTTTCCGGCAAAAACTTGTAAAACCTAACCAGGCCGTTAAAAAAGTGCTTTATCTATTTCAAAAGCGGATAATGGTTTTTCAATTATCCTGATATTTGCTTTCATTTTTCCAGGTGGAAATCGTTGCTTCAACCCACTGATCAGGTTTATTTTTAATGCCGGATTACTGTTGGATATTTCGGGGGCTTTTTCCCACCCTGAACCGTCTGGCAGGTTATTGTCGAGAAAAAGAATATCAGGATGAGAGTGGTTCAATTTGATCAACCCATCTTGTATTGTGTTTGCTATATCTACCTCGTAGTTTTTAGCAGTGAGATAATTTTTCAGCAAAAAGCACAGGTCAATTTCATCATCAATTATCAGAATTCTCTTTTTCATTATACTGGTACCTATTATATAACCATGCCAATAACCACAAGCAGTCTTTTATTGGAAATTGTTACCTTATCAGGCTCATATAACCCGGATAAGGGTAAATAATGTTATCCCATTCAGTTTAAATTTAAACTGGTTGTTCTCACAATGGGTATTAATGAGGTATCGGTTCTACTTTAACAGTTCCTCCTCCATCAACCAGGCTGTAAAAAAGTTCATTGGTTCCGGCTTCGCCATGCAAATTCTCGCGGTAATAATATCAGGGAATGACGTATTTTGATCCTGCTTCAATCACTATTGAGGCAAAAATTTTTCCGCTTCCCATAAAAACGCTCTATCTTTCTGAGCATAAATTGAAGAGAATGAAAAACTCACTGATCATCATAGTGTTGGCATTAGGCTGTATTGCGTTTATACAACTGGATCGCTCCAAACAGGAAAGAGAAAAAATCAAAACAGCAGTTGCGGACTACAAAAACAGGTACGCCCTTGGCTGCAGTCCAGATCTTTCTTCCATTGATTTTAGCGACCGTGCCAATACCATTCCGTTACTGGGCGGCTGGGGAAGTTACCGCATGGCAGTGACGGTAAAGGACGACAGTGCCAACATTTATTTTCAGCAGGGTATTAATATGTACTATGGTTTTCACATTATTGAAGCGCTGGCATCCTTTGAAAAAGCTACCAGGTTTGATGAGCACTTTGCGATGAGTTATTGGGGTAAGGCGCTGGCTTACGGCCCCAACATCAATGATTTGGGTTATGCCGCCTCACCCGAAGCACTGGCTTCCGTAAAAAAAGCAATGGATTTATACAGTAATTGTACCGCACTGGAAAAAGCGCTGATCGATGCAATGAATGTTCGGTACGCGGCAGACAGCACGCAAAGCAGGGACCTGCTGAACCAGTTGTATGCAGATGCGATGAAGAAAGTATTTGCAAATTTTCCCAACAGCGCAGATGCAGGAACATTGTATGCCGATGCCTTAATGGTGCAGCATCCGTGGGACCTGTACGACAGGAAATACGACCCCAGGCCATGGACTCCGCCCATTGTGGCTGTACTTGAAAAAGTATTAAAACGTTTCCCCAATAATCCCGGCGCAGCACACTACTACATCCATGCGGTGGAGGGTTCCAAACACCCCGAAAAAGGTTTGATCGTGGCGAACCGGCTTGGAGCAATGATGCCGGGGTTGTCGCACCTGGTTCACATGCCCTCGCATATTTATATCCGTTCGGGACATTACAATAAAGGAATTGAAGTGAACCAATCAGCCGTAAAAGATTACTATACTTACGTTGAAAAATATCCGCTGGTGGTAAACAATACATTTCTATACCTGATGCACAACCAGCACATGGAAGCAGCATGCTCAATGATGGACGGGCAATATAAGAATGCAATGAAAGTTGCCTTAGCGCTTAACGAAAAAATCGACAGCAGTATGCTGGATGCAGGCGGATTTTTTGGTGTTGCCAGTCAATATATTTACCTGACACCGCAGTTTATACAGCTTCGTTTTGGTAAATGGGATGAGGTGCTTAACTCGCCTGACATTCCTCCATCAAGGGTGTACGCAGCATTATTGCTGCATTTTGCAAGAGGGGTGGCATTTGCAGGGAAACATCAATTGCAGGATGCGGAAAATGAATTGCAGCAATTACAGGATGCGATGGGGCACCCACAACTAAAGGAAGCGCCCACTGCATTTAACCAGGGTATTGCCGGCACAATGGTAGCAGAAAAAATTTTACAGGGAGTAATTGCAGCAGAAAAAAAAGAGGTCGAATTGTCCATCACACTGCTGGAAGATGCAGTGCATAAAGAAGACGGGATGCTGTATGGTGAGCCCAGGGATTGGGTGCTACCTGCAAGACATTACCTGGGCAGCGTTTTACTAAAAGCAAAGCACTACAAAGAAGCGGAAAAAATTTGCCGGGAAGATCTTTCCATCAATCCAAAGAATGTATGGGCATTGACTGGCTTACAGCAGGCGCTGCAAAAACGGGGTAAATTAAATGAAGCTGCTGTAATAAATAAATATGCCAAAAAAGCTGCCGCAAGGGCTGACGTTAACATAAGAAATTTGGTTTTTTAATTATAAATATAGCACCGGTTCCTCTTCAACAATCTCTGCCGGGGTACATTTATCTTCAAAATAATTTGATGATACCAGGTAACTTTAAATGACAAAAAATAACTGCACCAATGTATCATGCCACCAAAAAGAAAGTACACATCTTACTGCATCCCGAACTAGGTTACACCAAATGGGATAAGATATTGAATGGCTTCATTATTATCCTCATTATGCTGAATGTCATCGCAGTTATGCTCGAGACAGTGCCCTGGCTTCATGAAAGATACTTTGATGAGTTCATGATGTTTGACCGGGTATCAGTAATCATATTTACGATTGAATATATGCTACGGGTTTGGAGCTGCACCCATGAAGTCCGCTACAGACATGGTTTCCTGGGCCGGTTAAAATATATGGTTTCCACCTATGCCCTGATCGATCTCCTTGCCATTTTACCATTTTATATTCATGTTTTTGTTGGACTCGACCTAAGAGTATTGCGAATTTTACGCCTGTTAAGATTCTTCAGGCTGTTCCGGCTCACTGCGTACATGAAGTCTGCCAAAATGATCAGGAGTGTTTTCATAACCCGGGCCAATGAATTAAAGCTTAGCCTGATACTTATATTTTTCCTGATGATTATCGCCTCCTGCCTGATTTACTTTGCCGAGCATGACGCTCAACCTGCCATCTTTTCCAGCATTCCGGCAACTACCTGGTGGGCCATTGTTACCGTTACTTCTGTCGGGTATGGAGATATGGTGCCTGTTACGGTGTTGGGTAAATTTTTAACCGGCGTAATCACATTATTAGGGCTGGCTATTTTTGCCCTGCCGGCCGGTATCATCACCGCGGGTTTTCTTGAAGAAATGAACAAAGGTAAAAAAAAGGAAATTCGGGTTTGCCCACACTGCGGACAAGCTTTGGAACATTTACACCATGACGAACATGGATGATATCAGACACAACACGATTGTTGGATTGCAGAAAATGTTCATTTTGGAAGTATGCTATTTTGAGTACCGCCTTATACTCTAATTCCGGCAGGCAGAGACAATTCTTACTTTCTTTGAACAAAATAAATACCATGATAAAAACAGTTCATTCCATCCTGGTCCTGCTGCTTTG
>Ga0105048_10000572_pt1 | contig 57273 bp, 52 predicted proteins | sample MAT05_FD_78382 | JGI IMG/M metagenome (GOLD analysis project Ga0105048, IMG submission 78382) | Freshwater microbial communities from Lake Fryxell liftoff mats and glacier meltwater in Antarctica - MAT-05 | ecosystem: Environmental > Aquatic > Freshwater > Ice > Liftoff microbial mat | place... | reverse complement strand
TTCTCATGGTGTCGGAAGTGCGCAGTGTTCCGCGAACCGCGTGCCCGGCGTTACTACTCCACTATGCTTTGGTCGCGGACCGGTGGCAGGCAAATCAGTAGCCATCGAGTTTCGTCGAGCAGTTGCGAACCGGGCGGTTTCCATAGAGTTTGAACCAAAATCTATGGCGGAGAGAGAGGGATTCGAACCCTCGGTACCATTTCTAGTACACACGCTTTCCAAGCGTGCGCCTTAAACCGCTCGGCCATCTCTCCGCAGGGTAGTGCGCTTACAACACGAAGCCGCCTCGCTGGGCGGCAACTCCTCCATATTACCACGCTGCACTGTGCTATTCATTGAGATTGCCGAGTGAAAAGTCGTTCGCCATAGTATTGACGGTTTTGGCCATCGGTGTTCGGGCCTACCTGTCAACCAGCCTTTACTTGAATTGGGATGAGGTAATGTGCGCCAACGCCGGCGCGTCGGCACAATTCGCCGCCTACCATCACCCCCCGCCGCTTTTCGTCTGGTTGTGGGTGGCAACTTTCGTTTCCGACCAGGAGTGGTGGCTGCGGCTTGTTCCGACCTTAGTCGGCGGACTCGTACCAATGATGCCGGCCCTTTGGATGAGGCGGTTTCTTAATCCAATCACCGCCTAGCGGCTGGCGGCATTGTTGGCCTTCGCGCCCAACCTTGTTCTGCTGTCTATTCAGCTGCGCGGCTACTCGATGGCAATGCTGGCCACCCTGGGCGCGTCTATGCGCTGGACCGGGCGTTCGAAGAGCGTTCGACGAAGTGGCTCATTTGGCATTTTGTCGCACTGTAATTCGCAATCATAGCGGAGTTCGGCGTGGCGTGGTTCGCGTTGGCGGCCGGGTTGTATGCAATCGCCGTTTTCGTTCGCCAGCCGGCTAGTAGAGCGCTGTGGCCGATCTCGGCGGGCGGACAGTGTCTGGCGGCGCTTTCTTATGTCGCGCTTTTCTTCCTGGTGGTTCGACCGGTGGCAGAAAATACAGATGCGCCGGGTTTGATCGCCACCTATTTGAAGGGCGCGTTCCCTCAACCCGGGCAGAACCCGATAGTCTTTTTCCTGATCGGAGCGGCTAAACAACTGATCTATATTGCCGGAGGACCTGCGGGCGCAATCATCCTGGGTCTTTTCGGTTCGGTTGGCCTCGCAGCCTGGTACCGGTCGGGAGATAGCCGATGGGTGATGGTGACGGGAATTTACCTGACCGCCATAGGAGCTTACGCGAAATTTTTCCCTTTCGGAATGTCGCGACACTCTGTACTGATTGGGCTCCTGAGTCTGGCCGCCGCCGGCGCCGGGATCGACGCACTTGGCCAGGTTTGGCGGGGAGCGAGAGTCGCGGTGACACGCTCGCGATCTTCAACTCCGTCCCCGACGTCCATAACATTGATCTTGATTTCTGGCAAAAAGATCGCTGGGAGCGCGCTTGGGTGCTGGTGGACGAAGCGGTCCCCGCTGGTTCGACGCTGCTGGCGGACGGCGAAGCGACCGATATGTTGAGGCATCGATTTATGCCCCGCGACCAACGAAGGGTTGGTACCAGGAACCCGCGGACCGTCATTTATAAGGGTCAGTTAGTGACCACGGTCGCGCGCGGAGACTGGGCCATCATTTCGACCCCGGTGATTGAAGCCGCGATTCAGGAGACCTCGGGCTCAGTTTGGCTGATCGATACAGGTTTCAACGTTGACGCTCTTAAATCACGCCAGCTGGAACTGGGAATAGCGACAGTGGTCGATGAGCCGGGCGTGCTGTATCTGGGACGGCTGCGGTAGGCTTGAGGGCATGACGGTTCGACGCAGAGATTTATTTCCGTTGCTGGGCGCACCACTCTTCGGGCAGGTAAGAAAGCGTCCGCGGCTGGCGGCGGTGGTCACCAGTTACTACTACTATTCCCATGCAGACGTGATCCTGGGACGGCTCATGGCCGGCTGTTCGCCGGATGGAAAGTGGCAGCCGTCCCGCTGTGACGTGGTGTCGTTGTACGTCCACCAAATCCACGAGCGCGATATGAGCGCGGATCTGGCGTCGCGGCACGGCTTCACTATTTACGACTCCATTGAGAAAACGCTCACCCTGGGCGGGAAGGAACTCGCCGTTGACGGCGTTGTCTTTGTTGGTGAACACGGGAACTTTCCCACCAATGACGTTGGGCAGAAGCTCTATCCGCGACATGAGCTGTTCATGCAGATATTGGATGTCTACGCCAAAAACGGGCGTTCGGCGCCGACGTTCTTCGACAAGCACTTATCGTACTCATGGCCGAAGGCGAAGGAAATTCACGAGCGGTCGCGAAGTTTGCGTGTGCCGTGGTTTGCGGGATCTTCGATACCTCTCAGCGTCCGCGTGCCATTCGTTGTGCCGCCATTGGGGACACCGTTCGAGCGGGCGGTTTCGCTGGGCTACGGAGATCTGGACGCCTACGGGTTCCATACGCTGGAGGCGCTGCAGTGCATGGTGGAACGGCGAGCGGGCGGGGAGACGGGACTGCAAACCGTGGAGACGCTGACGGGAGACGCGGTGTGGACTTTCCTGGATCAAGGCTGGATGCCACTGGTGACGGCGGCCTATGAGACCTGCCCAAAAACGAGGTCCGCTCCGCTGCGGGAGCTGGTAAAAAAGCCGGTGCTGTTTTCCTTGGAATATAGGGATGGCCTGCGCGCCGCGGCGGTATTGTTGAACGGCGCCATTTCCGACTGGGCCTTCGCCGGGACGGCCGGGGGACGGACGCTCGCGTGCAAGTATGGGCCGCTGGGTAAGTCACGGACACTTCCGCACTTCGACGGGTTGGCGCTGAACATTGAGGAACTGATGCTGACCGGAAAGCCGCCGTATCCGGTGGAGCGTACCGTATTGACCACCGGCGCGCTTACCCATCTTTTTGACTCCGTGAGAACTGGCAAGAGGGTGGAGACACCCGAGTTGGGGATCAAATACCGGGCGGCGGATCCGCCATACGTACAAACAAAATGAGACTCTTCCTTCTATTGACGCTCCCTTTGCTGGCGGACGACTTGCATAAAAGGGCATTTGTTTTTGACGCCCACGTGCATATGATAAACCGCCAGTTTTCTAAGGGCGGCGATATCGGCGAGCGCGTGAGCGACGGCCAGGTGGACCTTCCGCGGGCGAAGGAGGGCGGAATTGACGCCATGTTCTTCACGCTCTTTGTGGAGGAGCAGTACTATCCGGCACGACAGGAGACCCGGCACGTTTTGCGCCTGCTCGATCTGGCCCGGCGGCAGGTGGCGGCGAACAAGGACAAGATCGAATTTGCCTACAACGCCGCGGATGTGACGCGGATCGCCAAGACGGGACGGATCGCGGCGGTGCTGGATTTGGAGGGCGGTTTCGATCTCGACGGCGACTTGGGCGTGCTCCGGGAGTTGTACCATTCCGGGTTCCGCGTTATGCAGTTACCGGCGCACAATTGGGCAAATAACTTTGCGGAGTCGTGCTGTTCGAAGAGCCTGTTTGGCGGGCTAAATGCGCATGGGAAGGACGTCGTTCGGGAAATGCAGCGGTTGGGAATCCTGATCAACGTTGCGCATGCCTCCGAGCAGACGGTTCGGGATGTGCTGGCCGTGTCAACGCGGCCGATCATGGCTACGCATACGGGTCTGAAGAAGTTCAACAATCTACCTCGCACGATGTCCGACGAGTTGCTGCGGGAATTGGCGGCGAAGGGGGGCGTGATCGGGTTTCACTCCGGTTGCGAGTTTCATCACCGGCCCATGTTCGACTATCGGACGGCACAGTCGGGGAAGGCCTTTTGGGACACGACGGCTATTGAGAAGCAGCGCAAAGACATGACGATTCTGGAGATCGACGCGTTGGTGAAGAATCATCATCCGATGGTGGGAATTGAGGCTCCGGACTCGGCGCGATGCACGATTGACCAGTGGTTGGCGCCGGTGGAAGCGGCAATCCAAATCGCCGGGGAGGATCATGTCGCGCTGGGTTCGGACCTGGACGGCGGACCAACGTTTCCATTGGGAATTCGCGACGTCCGTGACTTTCCGAAGCTCACGGAGACCATGCAGCGCCGGGGCTGGAGCGAAACCCGGATCCGCAAGTTCTTGGGCGGGAATGTATTGCGGGTCTTTCAAGCTGCTACGGAATCTCGCCGTTAAGAACCGGTTTCCGGAAGGCAGGCGCAAGGCTACAAACGATCCGTTCGGGGCGACGCGCGCCCCGACGTACGCGGTCTGTCCGTCGAGGCGCGCGAGCGTTTCGGACTCACCTATCCGGTAAAGCTTGACGCTTATTGGGATTGGTGGATACTTTCCGGGTAACGGGCGCCGCCATCGTATGGTCATCGTGAATTCTCCGAACGGAGACGGCATTGAGGCGGACGCGACGTGTTGACGGGGGGTGGGAGAAATGAAAGGGACATCTCTACCCAGCCACGAATCGCTACGGATGCAGGCCGAAAAGATCTTTGGGCACCAGCTTAAAAGTGAAATGCGCGGGATTCACGGCAGTGGCGCCGGGAGTGTCGACCAGGACGATTTCGGCGGCTACAGGCTCATAAGCCGCTCGCGGCGCGATGGTTCCCTTGGCCACCAGAATCTTCTGCCGTTCAGGATAGATGCCGAGGTGGACGATCTGGTGAATCGAGTTCGGGGAAGAGCGTTGGTTTGTCAGGACCAGGTAGTTCTTCATTGTAGGCGTGGAGCCCTCGGCTTCGATGACGGCGGTGAGGCCCATGTGATAGAAAGTATTGCCACCATGGCGAACCGCGGTTTCGATGTATTCGCCGTCATCGAAGGACCGCACACGGCCGCGGACGCGGACGGGCTGGCCGTGTTGTTTGTCGGATTTTCCACCAACGGACATGTCGAACGCGCCGCCGATGTTGGATTTCATCGCCGCGCTGACGGCGGCGGGATCGTACATCACCACAACCCAGCCTTCCGCTTTTTGCTTCAGGAGTTCGGCTAACAGGAATGTAGAGTCACCCGCGGAACCGCCACCAATGTTATCGCCCGTATCCATGAGCGCAACAGGGAATTTAGCGGCGTTCATAGCGTTCCTGACGGCGTTGGCAGCATTGGGGGCATTAACCTTGAGTTCGTCACGGACGGCCCAAAGCCTGTCCGAGAGCCGTTTCGCTTCGCGTTCAGCGAGGTTGCGATCACCGTCGGCGACGATGACAACCGCGGGGCCCATGAAGGGGACGTCGGCATATTGATACCCGGCGAGGACCGAGGCCGAGAGGATTTTGGGGTTGTTGTTTTCGAGGCTTATTGAGTCCTGCGTGATGGGGTGAAGCACTCCGGCGAAGGTGTTGTGATAGAGAATATTGAAGACCATGGGGGGCTTGACCATGGACTGGACGGGCTTGATTTCGCCGCGAAGGGTGCGCATCAGGATGTTGGCGGCCCGCTGTCCTCGGGCGCGAGTGTCGATATGTGGAGTTTGTTGATAAACGATCAGCGCGGTGCAGTAGTTGAGGGTTTGCGGAGAGATGTTGGCGTGAAAATCGTGGGTGACGACGATGGGAATGCCGGGGAATGCGAGGCGGACTCGGCGGAGGGTTTCCTCATCGGCTTGCGGGAAGTGTTCGGCGACCATAGCGCCGTGGAGGGCGAGGAGGATGGCGTCGAGTTTCTGAGACTTCAGGGAACCAATGAGTTCAGCGACGAGGGATTCGTAGACGGCCTTCGCTACTGGCCCTTTGGGAGTGGCGGAGCCATAGAGCCCTTGAACGATTTTGACGTTTTTTTCTTTAGTAAGGACATCAAGGAAGCCGGTGACTTCGTTCTTTTGGGCGTCGAAGAAGGGACGCCAGTTGGGGGCGGTGCCCGGGACAAGAGTGAAGTCGGCGCGCTCGGTGAGATGCCCGTTGAAGGAGTTGGACTCGTGCATCAACATGGCGACGCCGATGGTTTGGGCCTGAACGGCGGTGGCGAGCAAAAGGTAAGACATAAACAAGCGCATTGAGGCCGTTGTATCATAAGTTGCCTTATGGATGCCGTAGATAAAGCGCTGACGACGCAAATCGCCAATATTCAAACGAAGACCGGAAAGACGCGGGCGGAGCTGGCGGCGTGGATATCGGGAAGCGGCCTGACTAAGTTCAGCGAGCAGCGGGAATACGCCAAGACGACCTTGGGCTTGGGGCATGGGGACGCAAATACGCTGATCCATACCCTTTCGAAACCGGTGGCCGCGCCGGAATCCGACGACATTTATGTGGGGCCGAAAGCGCATATGCGGCCAATCCATGATTTGTTGCTGCGGGAGATCGGGAAGTTTGGGGAGTTCGAAATTGCTCGCAAAAAGGGATATGTGAGTCTGCGCCGCAAGAAGCAGTTCGCGATGATCGGGCCGGCGACGAACACGCGATTTGAGGTTGGCTTAAACCTGAAGGGCGTCGCGGGAGCGGGACGGCTGGAGGAGTTACCGCCGAAGGGGATGTGTTCGCACAAGGTGAAATTGAGCGGCCCGGCGGAGGTGGACGCGGAACTTTTGGCCTGGGTCCGGACGGCGTTCGATCAGGCAGGTTGAGAACCAGCCTCGGCCAGAATCAAAGCCACGAGACGCCCGGCCGCCTCACGCATCGCGGGTTGGCCGACGGCGGCGTGTCCATCGAGCCGCAGTCCGGAAAGGACATGCCCGTTTGCGGCATCCACCAGTCTCGCGGTTAACTCCCAGGTTCCGCCGGAATGGCGGAAAAGTTCTCCCTCAATGAAGAACTCCGCTCCGTGAGCGACTTGTAGCGCCGTGCGGCTGACAACCTGGAGGCGACCGGTCTCCATCAGCGCATGACTGAGAGAGCCGGTCAGCACGCCGGAGTCGTCTCCATGAAGGGGTGTTACCACCAAGCGAGGGAATTTGGCGGCGCGCGCTGGAATTGTCTCGAAACGAACAACGAATCCGCGGTCACAGACCAGGCGAAAACGGCTATCAATTCCTTCGGACATATAATACTGGGCCAATCGGGCACACATACGGCGCTTTAGTTGGCGGACACTCACATCGTAACTGGGATCGAAGTCCGGAGGCTTACCCAGCGCTTTTACACCGACCGTATATTCGCTTGGCCTTTCGATCTCGCCGGAAATGGCGCGGTCGCCGAGCCAGCGCATTAATTGGCGCAGCTTTCCGGCGCGGGCGAACAGCCGGCTTTTCTCAATGCTGTCCAGTTCGCGGCGTTGCAGTTCCAGGTTTGCGGGCGGGGCGTGTAGATGCAAGAGTCGTCCTTCAACAGGATATGCGTGAGGCATTGAAAGAACTGAGAATTAACCTATAATGTCACATGTGACATTTATTTTCTCTCTTCACAGGGCCCTGAGGAAGATCCCATACTGCTAGATAACTCAAAGACATTCATGGCGACGTTTTGGCGGGAGACCGATGAAAACGGATATAACAACGTTGTTGAAGGACGCACAGGCGGGAGAGCATGAGGCGGTTTGCCGGCTGACGGACGCGGTCTACACGCAATTGCACCAAATCGCCGGGTCGCAAATGCGCAGAGAGCGTCAGGGACACGCTTTGCAGCCGACGGAGTTAGTGAACGAGGCCTATTTGCGTCTGTTTCAGAACCAGCAGGTAGGCTGGCAAAACCGGGCGCACTTCTTCGCCATCGCGGCCAGCCAAATGCGGCGGATCCTGATCGAGCATGGACGGAAACTGAGTGCGGGAAAGCGTCAGGGGATTCATTTGGAATTGAAGGATGCGGACGCGCAAATGTCGCCGGGACAGCACGTGTTTGGAGACGTGGAGGCGCTCCTGCAGAAGCTGCAGTCCAGCGACCCGGCGGCGGCGCGAGTGGTAGAGTTGAAAATATTTGCAGGCTTTACGGACGATGAGATCGCGAGGATGGCCGGCGTGACCAAAAGTAAGGTGCGTACCGACTGGGGATTCGCAAAATCCTGGCTGGCGAGCCGGCTGAGCGGGAAATCGGGAAATAGTTGATGCACTTTTCGCCGGAATTCACGCATAAAGAAATAGAGTGGCTGGATTGACGAAATATCGAGGGACCAAGCAATGAAAGCACGAAAGTTATTAGCGGCGATTTTAGGGACGGGCATGGCGTTTGGCCAGGCGACTCCGGCGGTGAAACCGGCGCCGGCGGCGGCGAAACCCGCTCCGGCAGCAGCAAAGCCGGTGGCCCGGCCTGCGGCGGCAAAACCAGCGGCTCGGCCGGCGGCGGCGTCAGGGACGACGCTGGACACAGTCGTGGAACTGGTTAAGGGCGGGTTGTCGGAGCCAGTGATCGTGCAAATGTTGAAGAAAGAGGGCAAGACCTTTAACATCTCCGGCCTGGACCTATTGAAACTGCAAAAGGCGGGAGTGAGCGAGAACATCGTGAAGGTAATGATGGATCCGAAGGCGGAAGTGGCAGCCGCGGCGCCCCCGCCGCCTGTAGCGCCGCCACCGCCGGCTCCCGACCAACCGGTTGTGACGGCCGAAGTCATCCCGGCGTCGGCTCCCGCGGCAGGCGCGGCGGCGCCATCGACGGTTAAGCGGAAACTCGCGGTAATGTCGTTTGACTATTCCGCGGTGAAATCGGCTGTTACGTTCTGGTTCAAGAATGACGTGAATATTGGCGAGGGGATCCGCGCCATGCTGGTAACGCGACTGGGGCGCGCGAACAAGATTGGATTGGTGGAACGGACGAAAACCGAGGCGCTGTTGAAAGAGCAGGACTTTGGCGCCAGCAACCGGGTCGCCCAGGGATCTAAGGCGCGAATCGGCCGGATAACGGGTGCGGATGCGATATTGCTTGGCGATATCGTTATCTTCGGGCGGGACGACGTAAGGAAGAAGGCCGGATTCGGCGGCGCGGTTTGGGGCGCTGTGGGCGGCGGCTGGGCTAAGTTGAACAAAGAAGAAAAGGCCGTGGTGGCGATCAATTTCCGGATCGTCGATGCCGAAACGAGCGAAGTGATCGAAACCGGTGAGGCGCGCGGCGAATCGTCAAGAAAGAGCAAGGACTGGGGCGCTGTGATGGGTACGCCGCAGGCCGGCGGCGGCGCGGGCGCTTCGATGCAGAGCAGCAACTTTGAAGAAACAATCATCGGTGAAGCGACAATGGCGGCAGTGGACAAACTCGTTGAAGAACTGAACAAGCGCATCCCGCTGGTCCCGAAGAAAGCTCTGGAAATTGAAGGCCGTGTGGCACAGGCAATGCCGGACGGAACGCTGTATCTGAACGTCGGATCCGCGGATGGCGTCGTGGCGGGTGATCGATTTGAAATTCACCAGATCATGGACGTGGTGCTGGATCCGGTGACAAAGGAAGTGCTCGATCAACGGACGGTGAAGGTGGGCGAAATGCGAGTCCAGACAGTTCGCGAAAAGGTAACGATCGGCAGTTACAGCGGCCCATCGATCAATTTGACAGTCGGCAAAGGCTATGCCGCCCGGAAGGTAATGTAAGAAATGCGACGAATGGCGTTGTTGGCGATAGCCGGCCTGGCGTTAACGGCCCAACAGAAGCAGTCGGTGATGGTGGAGGCATTTGACCACTCGGCAGTACTGAACTATGTACAAGCGATCTTCGGAACGCACATCCCGCTGGGCGAAGGGATTCGCTCGATGATGGTGACGCGAATCGGCGCTGGCGGAAAATTAACCGTCGTCGAGCGCAAGAAGATCGAGACGCTCACCAAGGAGCAGGACTTCGGCGCTTCGGGCCGGGTGAAGCGTGGGACGAATGCGCGGATCGGCCAGATCCGGGGCGCGGATCTAACGCTGATGGGCGACATCGTCGTATTCGGCCGGGATGACCGGCGGAACTCCGCGGTGGTTGGCGGCGGGGGCGGCGGAATTGGCGGTATTTTTGGCGGCTCGAAGAAGGAAGAAAAAGCCGTCGTTGTTTTGAACTTCCGATTGGCCTCGACGGAAACAAGCGAGATCATACTCACCGGCGAAGCGCGTGGCGAATCCAAGCGGGTGAGCAAGGGCTTCGGGGGAATGTTCTTTGGGGGCGGAGCGGTTGGAGGCGGGGCAGTGGATATGCGGTCATCGAACTTCGCGGAGACGATCATCGGCGAGGCGACGATGGACGCGGTCAACAAACTCTGTGAACAGTTGAACGGCGGAGCCTTATCGGGTGCTCCCAGCCGGGCGGATGAGTTGGACGCGCGTGTGGCGGACTTTACGAATGGAACGCTGATTATCAACGCCGGCGCGAACGAGGGCTTAGCGACCGGGATGACGTTCACGGTCTACCGGAAGGGCAAGGAAATTAAGGACCCGGTGACGGGTGAAGTACTGGATGTGCAGACGGACGCGATCGGAAAAATGACCGTCACCACGGTGCGGGAAAAGATCGCGATCGGGAGTTACCAAGGGGCTCAATTGCCCAAGGCCGGCGACGTAGTTCGGAAATAGGAGACGACCAATGCGAATGATATTGCTGATCGTATGCTCGATGTGTGTCTGGACGCAGACCGCTCCACCGCTCGAGAGAATTATCAAAGGGAGACCGGCCGCGGCGGCCAACGGCACGCAGGATTTACAGCGGTTTCGCACTGCAGTGAATGGAAGCCGGACCGTATTTCAACGCGGTGGAGCGAGCACGGTGAATCAATACAACCCCCTGTTTGGGAATGCGTATGGATACCTGGGCGGACTGGAAGCGGGGGCGGTGAACCCGGGGCGCCGGCAACAGCTAGCGTATGCCTACCAGGACCTGGGAGACCTGCTGGGAAACCCGTACGGGTACAACGTGGGACAGCAGGCATTGGCGATTCAGTGCTATCAGCGAGCCATGTATTTGATGGGCAATGGCGGTTCCTCGCGAGACATGGAGTTATTGGCGACGCGCCTGACAATGTTGAATGCGCCCTATCTGATGTACGGACAGGGCATGCAGCAGCGGGCGCCGGAGCCGGAACGGCCGCCGGTGGAGGTGACGCCGACGCCCGGAATTCTCATGCCGCCATTAATAAAAGCGGGGGAAGGGCCTGAAGCGGCCGAAGTACGGGAAGCCTATGTAGCGGCAACCGGACGGGCCCAGGCGCTGATCGCGAATGTGGACGAGATCCGGGGATCCCTGGGAGCGCGCGGGTTGACGCTGCACGCCGATATTGCCGGGTCGCTAGCTCGCATGCGGCTGTACTTTGAACTGGCGGCCGATTCCATGGCAAACGGAGCGTGGGCGGATGCAAAACGACAGATCGAAAAAGGCGACTACGAAGCCGGGAAACTAGCAAAACACGTGGGCCGGTAAAGGCCAACATCCATGCGTCTTCAATAGGGCAGTGGGTGGCGCGAGTTACCCCAAATGGCGCAGGCAAGGCGGTTACGGTCGCACCACGGTCCGGTTTCGGAGAGGCGGGGTCCACGAGCGACGTGGCCGCCGCTCGTCCGGTCAATTCAAGCGTATCCTGGTGTATCGACAGGTCCGGAAGCGTTATAATTGCTCCTCAGTTTATTGAGGCTGATCCGCTTTTGGCAAAATCTTGAACCGCTGAATGAAGAAGTGATGCTGATAGACACCAACAAACGAATCGCGTCCGAGTGGGCAAAGGGAATCGGAGACGGCTTTCATCCGGTGAACCGGGATATCCCAAGCTCAAATCCCGAGTACCTCGACGTGATCGACTTAATGGGGGAAACAGTTTTGAGCGTCCATAGCGGGCCACTGATACGAGATCCAAAACCATGAATTGCGCCAATTGTCAGGCATCAATCCAACCGGGAAATGCGTTCTGCGACCGCTGCGGGGCCCACGCTCCACAGCCCGCCACCACGCCTACGATCAACACCGCACGCTTTGAGATTCTACGTAAGCTGTATGAAGCCGCGTCACAGCTACCTCCAACGCAGCGCGAGGGTTTCCTGCGGTCGGCTTGCAGAGGAGATGACGGGCTGGTGGGAGAACTCCTGACGTTGCTGAATCAGCAATCGCCCGCGACCGAAGCGCCGGCGGAGGCATATTTCATTGGACCGTACCGGCTGTTAAAGGAACTGGGACGCGGCGGAATGGGCGTCGTCTATCTCGCCCTTCGCGATGACGGGTCGTTTCAAAAGCAAGTGGCGCTGAAGGTCTTGCTACGGGACCAGGTGAGTCAGGATTTCGTGTTGCGGTTCCGAAATGAGCGGCAAGTATTGGCAGGCCTCGACCATCCGAATATCGCCCGCATTCTGGACGGCGGCGATACACCGGACGGAATGCCCTACTACGTCATGGAGTACGTGGAAGGCGCGGATGTCGACCGGTACTGTGAAGAGAAGAAACTGGGACTGGCTGCCCGGCTGCGAGTTTTTCAACAAATCTGTCACGCCGTGGACTATCTGCACCGGTCGCAGGCGATTCACCGGGATCTGAAACCTGGAAACATTCTGGTCACTTGGGACGGCGCCGTAAAATTGCTGGACTTCGGCATCGCAAAACTCCTTTCGCCGCAAGCCCCGGATCTGACCAGCATGCAAAACGCGCCGATGACGCCAATGTATGCCAGCCCGGAACAGATGGCGGGTCTCCCGCTTACGCCTACCTCGGATATCTACGCGCTGGGAGTAATTGCTTACAAATTACTCACCGGGCATATTCCGTTTGAGAATGTCGAGCAGAAATTCGCGCTTGTCATGACCGGGGCGGATCCGGCGCCGCCGAGCGCGGCGATCCGTCAGGACCTGCTGAACACCCCGGAAACAACGGGACAGTTGCGTCGCCGCATGATGGGGGATTTGGACCAGATCATCTTGATGTCCCTGCGCCGATCGCCGGACCAGCGGTATCAAACGGCGGCCGCGATGGCCGAGGATATTCAGCGGTTTCTGGATGGACAAACGGTCGTGGCGCGCCCCGGATCGGCGGGGTCCCGGATGGCGAAGTTGATGCGCCGGAACTGGGTGGCGGTGGTGGTGGCGGCGTGCTTCCTGTTGGTGGCCGGTGTCGGCGGCTGGCAGACCTACCGATACTACGCAAAGGCTCGACAGGCGGAGGCGCAGTTAGCGAGTCTGCAGCAATTACTCGACAACCTGGAGAACAGGTCGCCGGACAAAGTGAGTCCGATGGATGTTGCGAATTTGAGAAAGACGTTGGAGACCGATGTGGCGAAGGCGATCGCGCTGGAGCCAAAGGCTGTGGAGAAGCATCAGAAGGTGTTGGCGCGGGCGACGGAATATTTGGAAAAGCTGAAGGGGGAGGGCGCGAAGAACCCCTTACTGGCTGAAGAAATGGCGGCTGCTTACCAGCAGGTCGGGGAAATGGAACCGAACGCTGAACAGGCGAAGGCCAGCTACCGGGCCGCGGCGGATTTGTTGTACAGTTTGCCGGAGGAACGCCGCCGCTTGGCCGATGTCGAACGCCGGGTGACTTACTTGGAGCAGAAGCTTGGAAAAACGCCGGTAAAGCCGCCGCCAACGACAGTATCTGAAACGCCCGCTGGCGGCGGCGCCGCGCATCCGCCGGCTACCGGAACGACGCCAGTAAAGGATACGCCGGCCGTGCCGGAACCGGTCGTTGTCGCGCCGCCGCCGGCTGTCGCCCCGCCGCCAGCGCCAACGCCGCCGGTTTCGCGAATGTCGACCGAGGAGGCGAGCGCCCTGGAGACGCGGCTCATCGGTGTCATGGCAAAGGCCGAAAACGCCGAGACGTCCGTTGCCCATCTTCAAACGGATCTACAACGGAAGGGACTTTCAATACACCCGTCGACGATCGACGCTCTGTCCAACATGAGGACCGCCGTTGCCCGCGCGAAAAGGCAGTTTGCGGCCGGCGATGTGAATGGTGTGAACGATAGTCTGGCGGCTGCTGAAGTTTTTGCGGGGCGGGCTCTGAAGGCTGTCGGGAGATAGAGTGCTTAGTTGTCGAGTGATGTTCGCGGCCTTGGGAGCGGCGGCCAGTCCTCGCGCCCGTCGAACTTCGAGAAGGCGAGGCAATTCAAATCCGGACCCCTGGCGCCGTTAAGGACAAGTGGCCCGACCGCAATGGCCATTGCGAAGCGGTTTCAAGGGCACAGCCGGGAATTTCGTCGATCTCTTCCGCCTGCGGAGCCGTGGCCGGAGTCTTCCTCGGAGACGAAGCCGCCACAGCCCCCACGGCCTTGTATCTGGGCGATGCCAGGCGGTTCGAAATGGTACGTCCAATTTTGTGGCAATCCTTTTTGGCGGGATCCGGGGAGAATACGGACAGCGCGCCAAAGGCCTTGATATTCCGGATGGCGAGCGGCGGCCCTATTTGGGAGCGATGAACGATGCGAAAGCGGAGGGGGCGTTCCTGACAATGGTGTCGCTGATTGCATTCCCACCGGCCGGTTGCCCCATTGCGGTCCAAAGCATGCGGGCCGGATGATCGATGGACGGTGCGGCAGCCTGATGCGGAGAATTCAGACTCGGCGCGGCGGCAAACCAAATTTTCCCGTTTTCGACCCCGGTGAGGTCGAGAATTCCGAATCCAAAGGTCCTAACAAACGCCCCCCCAGTTGCGGAGAAAGAAACTGCGCGATCCGAACTCGTGTTCGTTCGTCACATCTCGCGAATTGCCGCCGCGACGGGCCGGGAGCCAACAGGAATCATCGTAAACAGTGGCGCGGACTTACCCCGGTTGCGGACCACGGCCTTCACTCGAATTACGCCCATGTCGCCCGAGGCACGGTTTAACACCAGCGCGTACTGGCCATCGGGCGTGATGGTCACAAACGATGGATCCTTGCCAACCGGCACAACGCCCACCATCTTATGGGTCGTAATATCGAGGATCGTCACGTTCCCGGCTTCCGGGTTGGCGACGAAAAGATAGTCGACGTCCCTCGTCGAGACGGCGGCCATCGCGGCCGGATGGCGGCCGGCCAGAACGGTCTCCCCAACTTCGGCGAGGTAGGGATAGAGGACAACGACCGCGTCCAGGCCGTCGCCGGTCAAGTACAGTTCGCCTCCGTCAGGTTTGCTCGCGACGCGCCTTGGCTCGATGGCCAACGGAAGATGCGCAATTGTCTGCGCTTCCGGAACCGTTACAAACGACGCCAGCCGGGCGGAACCGCCAGCCAGCATTAGCTGCTTTCCGTCACTGCGGAAATGGGCGAGATCGGTTTGATAGGGCAGGACAATGGGCGAAAAGCGGCCCGGCTGATCGGCGGGAAGCAGCAGGGCGGGCGTGTTTTTCATCACCACCGCGGCCCAGGGTTCGCGCCGTGCGAGTGCAAACGATGTGGCTTCCGCGGGTAGAACCCAAGTGCCAGCCGGAGCGAGGGTCTCCGCGACAAACTTGGCCAGGCGGTTCGGCGAGAGAACCCAGAGATGGACGCCGTCCGGGCTGAGCTGAACGTCAATAGCTAGGCCGCCGAGGTTCAGTTTGCGGCGGAACTCCAGCCGGGTCGGATCGATTTCGTGCAGGAAGCCGGACGACAAAGCCCAAACGGAAGGCAGTGTGGGGTGGCTGACGACTTTCGTTGGTTTGCCTTCAATCCGGATATGGCGGGTGACGGCGAACGCGGTGAGATTGACGGCAGCGACGGCGCCCCCCTCCTCGTTGGCGACAAAAGCGTGCCCTTCGAAGCCATTTCCCTTCTCCCGGGCACAGGATAGGCCGGCTAATGCACCCGCGGCAATTCCAAACTGTCTGCGTGTAAGCAACTGCTACCATCGTATCGTGACGCCGGTTCTGTTGGCCCTCCTCCTCACTGGCCCGTTAGAGCTGTGGCGGCTGGAGATTGAAAAAACAGGCGCTCAAAAGGTATTCCTGCTGGCGTTAGATCCGGGAACGCCGGTTCCCGATGGAACGCCGCATAAGCCGATTCTGGAGCAGTTCACCGAAAATCCGAATTTTCAGGAACAGTTCGCACGGGCGCAGGCGTTGAGCATTACGTATCAGGGACCGGAGGGCCGGCTCAGCTTTGTCATGCTGAATACGAAGCAGACGTCGCCGGAGGATGAGCCGTACGTTATCGCCCACGAATTCGGCCATCTTGGACTGAAAGCCCAGCGGTACCCAGCGCCGGCCTACCTCGGCGGGCCATCGAGTTGCTTGTCAATCCTGGCGGGCGACGCGGTGCAACACGTCCTGATTCGCGAAGAGATGGACAAACGCGGCATTCCGTGGCGCGAGCCGTGGCTGCGCTCGTTGAGCACGGCGCTGGGGGCGCTCGAAGCGCAACGAAATCCGGCGCCGCCCGAACGATGCCAGGCCGTGGCCCAGGCGGTACTCTGGATCGACGTTTCCCTGGGATTGACCGAAGCCCAATGGCCGCGGCGGAATCGCTTTTTGGAGACGCTGTCGAAACAGTTTCCCCTGATCCAGCCGGTGTCGGCCGATTTGGCCGCAGCATTGAAAAAAGAAATATTGACTTCGAAGCCGAACCATCAGCGTGCCCTGGAAACGGTGTTTAGGCGGTTAAAGCAAATGGCCATGACCCTGCCCAAATAGCTGTAAAAATTACACAAAACGGCTTCCGTCCCTTGGAAAGCGTGCTAGGTTGGTATCAGCACCCCCCTGGACGCGCCCTGTCGTCCGGCCGATTCTCTACGTTCCAAATGAACCTCCGCTCTTTATTCAGTCTCTTCTCTTCCGACCTTGCGATTGACCTTGGCACCGCCAACACTTTGGTGTTTGCGAAGGGCAAGGGAATTGTCGTCAACGAGCCCTCTATCGTAGCCATTAACAAGAACAATGGCGAAGTGGAAGCCGTTGGGAAGGAGGCGAAGGAGATGGTGGGCCGCACGCCCGGCAACATCGTGGCCATCCGCCCGATGAAGGATGGCGTGATCGCCGACTTTAAAGTCACCGAGCGGATGTTGAACTATTTCATCCAAAAAGCGCACGGGCGGAAAATGCTCGTGCATCCCCGGATTGTCATCGGAGTGCCATCGGAGATCACGCAAGTTGAAAAGCGCGCGGTCATCGATTCAGCGTATCGCGCCAAAGCGTCCGAAGTTCACTTAGTGGAACAGGCAATGGTGGCGGCAATTGGCGCTGGGCTGCCAATCACCGAGCCCTCGGGCAACATGGTCGTGGACATTGGCGGCGGAACGACCGACGTGGCCGTCATATCGCTTTCCGGTATTGTCTACGCGCGGTCCGTGCGCGTGGCTGGCAACGAAATGGACGACGCCATCATGCAGTACTTGAAGCGCAAGTACAACCTGCTTATCGGCGAGCGGACAGCGGAACAGATCAAGATCACGGTGGGATCGGCGTATCCATTGGATAAGCCGATCACGATGGAGATCAAGGGCCGAAATCTCATCGAGGGCGTTCCGAAGACGATTACCATCGACGATTCGGAAATTCGCGACGCACTGAGCGAATGTGTGGCAACCATCGTGAACGCCATTCGTGTGGCGCTCGAACGGACACCGCCGGAACTTTCGGCCGACATCAGCGACCGCGGCATCGTGCTTACGGGGGGCGGAGCGATGTTGAAGAGTTTGGATAGACGCATTCGGGAAGAAACCGGACTGCCGGTCTCGATTGCCGAAGATCCGTTGGCAAGCGTGGTTCTTGGCACGGGCAAAATGCTGACCGATTTCAAACTTTTGCGCCGCATCGCGATCGAGTAGCCGACCGGGCCGCTGGAGTCCTTCATGAGCCGATATCGCAACCTGGCTGTTTTGGTGATCGTGATCGCCGCGCAGCTCGTGTTGGTTGCCTACCAAGTGCGCACGAAGGAAGACGTCAGCTTGTTGCGATCGGTGACGGTTACGGCTGTGTCGCCGTTGGCGAAAGCCTTGGACAATGCGCGCGGTTCGTCGATGGGCTTTCTGGATCGATACATTTTGCTGGTGCGGGTGGAACAGGAGAATGAGCGGCTGAAAACCGAGCTCGACAAGATGAAGCTGGAGAACCAGTTTTTGCGGACCGAGCTGACGACAGCGGACCGGGTTCGGGCATTGGCCATGTTCCAGCAGCAGACACGAGCGAAAACCGTGGCGGCGCGAATTATTGGAACCGGGACCGGAGCGAATTCGAAGGCGGTGTTTGTGGACCGTGGGGGAAAAGACGGCGTGCAACGGGGCATGGCGGTAATTACGCCGGATGGAATTGTGGGCAAGGTCACTTTTGTCTATCCGTCGGCCTCGCAGGTCCTGCTGATTACCGATCCGTTCTTCGCGGCGGGCGTGATATCGCAAAAAACGCGAGTGCCGGGGACACTGAAGGGTCTGGGGCGATCCCAAGTGCTGGTCGACCATGTGCAGAACGAAATCAAAGTGGAAGAGGGCGAGTGGTTCTTTACTTCCGGGGATGACCGGGTCTTCGCGAAAGGACTGCCGGCAGGCCAAGTCAGAACCGTGCGGCAAGGCAAAGAATTTAAAGAGATCTTCCTGGATCCGACGGGACTGCAGCGGGGCCTGGAGGAGGTGTTGATTGTGCTCGAGGGGATTCACCAAATGATTCCCGAAGGTATTGGACCGGCGATCGGACCGGTGACCATGGTCGAGCCTCCGGCGGAGTTGGCCGAGGCGAGAACGGCGGACCAGAAGGCGCTGGAATCCGGAATTCCAGCGTTATCGACAGACGCTGACCGGCTGCGGGAGAAGATCAAGCGAATCGGTGAAATTCAAGGTGTTCGATTCGGCAACGCCGGCGCCCGCCTGCCGAACTTCAACATGGACCCGAATCAGGTAACCCGCCCGCAGGCGCCGGTGTTGGCGGCGCCAAAACCCGCCGCGCCGCCACCGGCGGTGGAAACGGCGAAGCCGGGCCCGCCGGCGAATTGAACATGCCGGACATTTCGGATCAAAGACTGATCGACAACCCGCGGCGAGGAAAAATCTCCAAGTTCCGCGTGGTCTGGCTGATATTCATTCCGCTCGCCTCGATTGCATTTCAAGTCAATATCCCTTTGTTTTTCAAACACTTAGGATATCTGGAGCTGCCGCTTTTGGTGACCGTTTACTTCTCCTTGATGCAGCGAAATCCGATGGGTGGGACGCTGATCGGGGCGGTGATCGGCCTGCTCCAGGACGCATTGGCGAACCAGCCGCTGGGCATTTTTGGCATGGTAAAGACGCTAGTGGGCTACTTTGCGGCGTCAATTTCGATCAAAATTGACGTAGATAATACGACAATTCGCGCCGGATTGTCGTTTTTCTTCTTCTTTTTTCACCAATTTTTCACCTGGATCCTGGTCCGGGCGCTGCTTGGACAGGCAATCGACTTCGACATTACGCAAACTTTGCTGTTTGGGCTGCTGAATGCGCTGGTAGCCGTACCGCTATTTCTGATTCTCGATAAACTACGGGAGAGAGGGTAATCGCACTATGCCCGCCCGGATGGAACGAGAGACGAAAGATCCGCTGGAACCGGATAAGCTGGACCCGTCGGTTCTGCACGACGACACGAACTACGCGTCGGGCAAGATCGCGTTCTTTCAGTACATCTCGGTTGCCGTTTTCCTGTTCCTGATTGCGGGGTTCTGGAAGCTGCAAGTACAGAACAATGAACTGTATTCGGAAGCCGCGGAACGGAACCGGATTAAGTCTACGCCGATCCTGGCGGCCCGGGGGAAGATATTGGATCGTGAGGGCCGGACGATCGTCGACAACCACTCGTCGTTTTCGGTGTATTTGTCGCGCGAGAATCTAAAGGATGAACACCTGCCGGCGATCGCGGCGGGGCTCAATCTGGACTTCGAAGAGTTGACCGGGCGGCTGCGTAGATTCCGGTCGAGGCCGAAGTATCAGGCGATCGTGATCAAGGAAGAACTGACGCCCGCGGAGATTTCCTTCGTGGAGTCGCATCACGATCCGGACACGTTCCCCGAACTGGAACTGGTCCATGTGCAGCACCGCCTATATCCGCGCGATAACCTCCTGGCCCACGTGATCGGCTATGTGGGCGAAGTAACCGAGGCGGAACTGGACTTGGCGGATTTTGCGAAGTACAACCAGGGAGACGTGATCGGCAAGGCGGGTATTGAGCGGCAATACAACGAGATTCTGATGGGCGTGGACGGCCAGCGGCAAGTGGTTGTGGATAACAAAGGAAACGAGCGGGAAGTGATCGGATACAAGGAAGCCGATCCAGGCCGGTCATTGCAATTGACGGTGGACTTGGAAATGCAGATCGTCGCGGAAATGGCGCTGGAGGGGCGGCGCGGATCCGTGGTGGCGATGGACCCAAGAAATGGGGAAATTTTGGCGATGGTCTCGCGGCCGGCATTCGATCCCAACAAGTTTGCGGGAAGGATTCGGAGAAAAGACTGGGACGAGATCATGAACAACATCGAGAAACCGATGTTGAATCGGGCGATTCAGGCAAACCTGGCTCCGGGATCGACATTTAAGCCGCTGGTGGCGCTGGCGGCGCTGGAAAACGGCGTCATCGATGAAAACACGACGTTTCACTGCCCCGGCGGAATGAGTTTTTACGGGCATTACCACAGTTGCCATAACAAGCGCGGGCACGGAACGATGAAACTTCATCAGGCGTTGGCGCAGAGCTGCGATGTGTACTTTTACAACGTGGGGAACCGGTTGGGAATCGACCGGCTGGCAAAGCTCGGCGAGATTGCGGGGCTGGGGAAGGAAACAGGCATCGATCTACCATTTGAATACCGGGGGATTCTGCCGTCCACGAAATGGAAGGCGCGAACGCTTCGGCAGCAATGGTATCCGGGAGACATGATTTCCGTGGCCATTGGCCAAGGTTATCTGGCCATCACGCCTTTGCAACTGGCGGTGATGACGGGCGGCATCGCGGCTGGCGGCGTATGGCAGCGGCCACACCTGGTGAAAGACCCGAACCGGATCGAGCCGCGCAAGTCGGACGTGAATCTGGACAACGTAAATCAGGTGGTTTACGGGATGTACGGCGTGGTGAATCAGGGTGGGACGGGCCGCGTGGCACGACTGCCGGGCATCGATGTGTGCGGAAAGACGGGGACCGCGCAGCTAGCTTCGAACGAGTTGATGAGAACGTCGGCCAAGCTGGCGGCGGAATTGAAGGACAACGCGTGGTTCGTGGCGTTCGCGCCGCGGGTGAATGCGGAGGTGGTTGTGTCTGTGTTGTACGAAGGCGGCGGACACGGAGACCAGGCGGCGCCGATCGCGCGCGACGTGCTGAAGGCGTATTTCGACAAGAAGAACCGCAACGTAAACCGGCTGCCGACCCTGGCGCTGGCGCCGCACGGGGCGAAGGGATTCTCCAACTGAAAATGGCCACCTACCGCTCCATACGAGACTTCGACTGGGGACTGTTGCTGATTGCGCTGTTGGTGAGCGCGATCGGGATCCTGCAAATTTTCTCCGCCGGTCAGGGAACGAAGTGGAAAGACCTGTGGTGGAAGCAGATTATTTTCGTTTGTTTCGGGCTGATGTTGATGTGGATCATTTCGTCGATTGACTACCATACGCTGCTCGGACAGGTTCCAATTCTATACGGGGCGACAATTTTCCTGTTGATCGTGACGGCCTTGTTTGGCGTGAAGATCTTTGAGTCGCGGCGGTGGATTGCCTTACCCGGCGGTTTCCTTTTTCAGATTTCGGAATTCGCGAAGCTAGTCATAGTCCTGGTGGTAGCGCGGTTCCTGACGGAGTTGCGCACGGAGTCTGTCCATTGGAAGGACCTGGCCAAACTATGCGGTTTGGTGGGGCTGCCGATGCTAATGGTGATGAGACAGCCGGATCTGGGAACGTCGATGACATACATGCCCATCCTGGTGATGGGCGTTTTCCTGGCGGGCCTGCGGTGGCAATACGCGGTGCTGATCGCGCTGTTGGCGCTCGTATTGATTCCGTCGAGTTGGTTCTTGTTGAAGGACTATCAGAAATCGAGAATTCAGACGTTTCTCGATCCTTCGCGGGATCCAAAGGGGGATGGCTACCAGGTTATTCAATCAAAGATCGCGATCGGCAACGGAGGCATGTGGGGAAAGGGAGTGACGAAGGGGACGCAGACGAGATACCAATTCCTACCGGTACCGCATACGGACTTTGTGTTCTCGGCATTCGCCGAAGAGCACGGATTTGTGGGTGTCGTATTCGTATTGGGGCTCTACTTCCTGCTTTTCATGCAGATCGTCCAAAACGCGCAGACGGCGCCGGACCGGGGCGGGATGTACATCTGCATGTGCATATGCGCGACGCTGCTCTTCCATCTGCTGGTGAATGTTGGAATGGTTGTGGGGCGAATGCCGGTGACGGGTATTCCACTGCCGTTAATGAGTAACGGCGGATCTGGGATGTTGAGCGTCTATATGATGTTGGGGCTGGTGAACAATGTCCGGCTGCGGCGGTTTGTGAATTAACGGCGAGATCCGGTAGCGGACTTCTCGCGCCCGAACTTCTGGCGAGGCGATTCAACGGGAATGACGACTTGGCTGCGAGCGAAACGTTTAACCTTGTCGAATTTTTCTCGAATGAAGCGGAGGCTCCAAAAATTGTTCCGGCAATACTCGCAACGGACGGGCTTTGCGCCGATGGAAAGCATGATGCGCGTCAACAATGCAGGGCTGTAGTACTCGCGGCTCCAACGGCTCAAATCCATACGGTGGCAGCTAGGGCACTTGGCGAAGAACAGGTGGCGCAACCTATGAATACTTGAGCGGAAAAGATGCGAGCAGGCCTCGCAACGAAAATGGTAGATCCCAAACAGACGCAGAAATTTGCCCAATCCGGGCTTTTTCCGGGAAAGCCGAACTTCGTCGGAATCGCATTTTGGACAAGCAAGCGCCATGAATTCAGCCATTGTAATAATACAACCGCATTACGACGCATTTGTAAATACGGAAAATCCATGATTGCAGCGGAGCCGGACTAAAGCTTTACAGAAATTCCCCCGGCAACATAGTGGGCAATATACGCACGGAACGCGGAAAGCAACCGTTGTTGGACGTCACCGGTTTGCCGAATGTGAAGTCCTTCGATCTCCGTAACTGGCAAAAGATCGCGGGTTGACGATGTCATGAAGACGGCATCGGCGGCTTCCAGATCGGCGGGGCGCAAGTGCTGTTCACGAATTGTAATGCCATCGACGTGAATGGAATTGAGAAGAAGTTCCCGGGTGATTCCGGGGAGGCAGCCGCTATCCAGGGGAGGAGTGACGACATCCGCACCGAAAACAGCGAACAGATTCGCCGAGGTACATTCACTGACCCGGCCATGTTCATCGAGGAGCACCACCTCATCAAAACCACGATCGTGAGCTTCTTCGTACCAGGCGAGATTGGCGGCCCAGGCGGTGACCTTGGCGCCGCGGAACTCGTTAGCGCCATGCCGCGCATCGGGTTTCAGGGCGAGGCGAACGGACCCGCTCCACTGGCGCAATCCGGTGGTGAAGGCAATCGTTTCGAATGGGCGAGTGAGGCCAGGCGCTTCAAAGAGGCCACCATGGTTGCGGACAATGGCGACACGAAGCGTGGCGTCAGTCGCGCCGTTTGCGGCGATGAGAGACCGGAGTCCGGCAAGAAGCTGTTGCGGCGATTCCGGCAGCGGCACGCGGAGGCGCTTCGCATCGCGAACCATACGCGCCCAATGGCGCTCCCAAGCGAACAGGACCCCATCGGCGACACGGAGCGTACTGAAGACACCCCAGCCGTTGAGAAAACCAACTTGACCCGGGAGAAGGCAAGGTTCGGTGGTTTCACGAATGGAATCGTTGTGCAGAAGGAAGCGGTGCATTCCCTATATTCTACAAACGTCCCGGAGGGAAGTAACATGAATAGACATGCGCATTGAGATTGCCGGGGCCGGAATCATCGGTCTTTCGATTGCCTGGCGGCTGGCACAGGCGGGGTTTCAGGTGACGGTCCGGGACGCGGGGAGAGCCGCCGGGCAGGCCAGTTGGGCGGGAGCGGGGATGTTGACGCCGGCGGGAGAGTTCCGGACGGAGTCGCGATGGACGCAGTTAGCGATTTCGAGTTTGGGGGAGTATGGCGCGTTCGTGGAGGAGTTGACGCTGGCGACCGGCGTGGCGATCGACTACCGTGTGTGTGGAGCGCTGGCACTGGCGTTCACCGAAGAGGAACGGGAGGAATTGGACCGCCCCCGGCCGGCGGGAATCCGCATGGAAGAGGTAACGGTAGGGGGCGCGCGGTATTTTGCGCCCATTCCATTGACTGGAGTGCGGGCGACCCGTTGGTTTCCCGACGAAGCGGTAGTGGACCCGCGGCATGTTTGCGCAGCACTGCAGAGCGCTTGCCGGGGTTTGGGAGTAGAGATCCGGGAGAATGAGCCGGCCCTGGAGTGCCGGGGGCCGATGGTGGTGGCGGCAGGCGCCTGGGCGAGCCGAATAGCGGGATTGGAATGTGCGCCGCGAGCGTTCGCTATCAAGGGACATTTGCTAGGGTATCTTTGCAAGGAGGAATCCATGCCGCCAATCGTGCGGCATGGACACCACTATGCTTTGCAGCGAGGGAATGGATTCACTATATTCGGCTCCGATGAACAGCGAGATGTTTGGGATACAACCCCTGATGAAGAGCGGGTGAAAGCACTGGCGGATGCCGCGGGGACGCTGTTGCCGCGGTTACTGAACCGGGCGCCGGACGAGGTATGGGCGGGACTGCGGCCGGGATCGGACAGCGGAGAACCAGTGGTCGAGAAAATGGCCGGTAAAGATATCTGGCTGGCTTACGGACACTACCGAAACGGGATTCTATTGGCGCCGGTGACGGCGCGGATCATTACCGCTTCTATTGTTGCCAGCTTGGGAAAGGGTTAACGCGGCCGCGGGTGCAGGCTTCGATAAGCTCTTCGAGGCGTTTGCGGCGACGCAGCAGCGCTTCCAAAAGGCGGGCGAGTTCATCCCTCTCATCTCCCGGAAGCCAAGGCGCGGGCACTTCGCGGAGCGCCCGGTCCATGATTTCTTCGGGGAAGTTTTGAATTCGTTCGATCCAGGGAGCGAAATCGGCAATACCGCGAACGTGTTCGTAAACGATTGGACGGAAGAACAAACCGAAGAGGGGGGCGTCGCGGAACTCCCAGTTGGGGCCATCGAAGAGATAGCCGTGATCCATCATCTGAGCGACGAAACCGACCTGAAGCGGGTTGCCGGGAGCGTGCGGCCGCCAGTCGGCGAGGCGGGCACGAAAGAAAATGGCCTGCCGGGAATCAGAGTTTCCGGCCCACTTGTCGAAAGCCAGGACACCAAGGAAGTCCTCCGGGTTGGCGACCTTCTTCATCAGCGCATCGGGGAGTATGTCATAAACCGCCTGCGTGATAGGGTTACCGGGGAATCGGGAGCCGAAATGCCAGCCGGGAGTGACTTCGCGGCGCGAAGCCCCCAATTGGATATAGACTTCGGGGAATTCACGAAGGAACTCCGCGGAGACTTCAATGACGCGAGTTTCGGGCTGGGAGATATCGAGATGGGAGAGGAGAATGGATGAAACGCATTCATTCACGAGTACACGGCGATGCTGCGGATTATCGGTAAATTTGACGACATAATGATGGCCATCGGCGGCTTCCATGAGAAAGGCCTGGGCGCCGCCACGCATGCGGCGCAAAGGTCGACGGGCGAGAACGGGCATCTTAGTCTAGTCTAGAGTTATGGCAGACGAAAAAGCACCTGAGACTAAACCGGGTGAAAAGAATAATCGAGACGAAGTCGCGCTCGAACTCATGAAGTTTATCGCGGTGAGCACGGGCTACGGCAAGGGAACGCTGACGGCCGGGTTTTCCGGCGGCAAGAGCGCGTCCCGTTCGGCGGAAGAGTACGCAGATGCTTTGCTGGAACTCTTCCAGCGGTGCCGGCAAGCCGTTGAGCCGCCGGCTAAGACCGAATAGGCAAGCTACCCGGTCGAGAAAGGGGCGGCTGACTGCCGCCCCTTTCTTTACTTCTTTTTCTTCGCCGCGACCTTCGCGGCGCTTGGCTTTGCGGGCGTTTTCTTAACGGCGATACCTGGGGCGGGCGTCTTGACGGGATTCACCGGGGCGGTTTTAGCGGAAGCGGCTTTGGCCTTCGGGGCTCTCGCCGGGGGCGTTGTTTGAACAGCGGCTAGGGCAACAGGGCGGTTGACGGTTGGGGAATTGTTCAGCCCAATGCGTTCATCGTCCTCAAATTCATCGTCGTCATCATCGGCGTATTCGCGGATTTCAGCCGCAAACTCGGCATTGCCTTCGTCGAAGGCTAAATCATCATCATCGTCGTCAAACGCGCCGGCGCGCCAGAGGAATTGGTACATTAATCAGATCCCCGAAATAATGTCGATCACAGATCAGGATACACCGGCGCATTCCGGGCTCGCGCGAAATCAGCCCTGACGCCGCTTCGTGGAACCCTTGGCGACGGACGAAGTCTGCTTTCGAACAGGTTTCGGCGCGGCGGCCTTGGCGACCGGTCTGGCCGACGCCGCACGCCGCACGGGAGCGCGAGCGGCAATGACCGGAGTTCGCCCTGATTTCCGAGACGCGACTCGCACCGGCGCCTTCGCTGTTCGAACAAATACGGACTGCGGAGCGGCGGGGATCACTACGAGCGAACCCGGACTGAATTCGTCTCCTGCTATCTGGTTCGCCGATTGAATCGAGGCCGGGTTCGCGTGGTACCGGGTTGCCAGGAGGGCGAGACTATCGCCCACTTCAGCACGATGGGCACGCCAACTGGCGCGGCGTTCCGCCGGAATCATTTCTAATCCGGAGATGAGCCCCTGCCCCGCGCCGCGAGGAATATGCAACTTGTAGCCGGCGGGAGCGAAATCCCTCAATAGGGCGGGATTCAACTCTTTCAGCTCCGAAACGGGGCGGCCGACGATGTCGGAAACGAGCGAGAGACTAGTCAGTACGTTGACTTCGATGGTGTCGTATTGAAGCGGTTCCTCGACGGAGACGTCTTCGATTCCATAGTTAGCCGGGTTCTTGGCCATAATGGTCATGGCAAGGATGATCGGCACGTAGTTTGAAGTCTCCAGCGGGAGAGTTCCTCGTGAGCGGAGTTCCCAAACATCGGCATAACCGGTCTTAGCGACGGCGCGGTCCACGTTCCCCTGGCCGCAGTTGTAAGCGGCGATGGCGAGATACCAATCGCCGAACTCGTGATAGAGATCGCGCAAATGGCGGGCGGCGGCGCGAGTAGCCATTTCCGGGTCGAACCGTTCGTCTACCCAGCCATCGTTTCTCAAACCATATCTTGACCCGGTCTCGCGGATGAACTGCCACATACCGCCTGCCGCCATGTAGCTCATAGCGCGGGGCAGAAAGCCACTCTCGGCCTGGGCGAGGAAAATGAACTCCTGCGGAATCCCTTCTTCGTCAAGAATGCGGGAGATCATCGGCTTGTACCGGCCGGCCCGCTTCAACCCGCCGATAAGCGTTCGCTTGCCGCGGTCGCCGGAGAAATAGTTGATGAAGCTAAGAACGGCATCGCTGGCTTCCAGCGGGAGTTGGCTGACGGTGGCGCCAACCTCTTCGCGCACTTTCATCTTCATCTTGGGATCGACAGGAAATGTGAGGGACAGAATGTCATCGATAGGCGCTTTATCGTATGCCGGCAGTGACTCCGCCGGTTTGCCGGTTTGCAGGGTATCCACGTCGATGCGATATATCTTCTGCACGAGCTCTTCAAATCGCTTGTCGAACGAGAAACGGTTCACCGGCTCCGAACGGCTGTTCAACACCAGATCCAAGGCCTCATCAAACTGCTTGCGGGCAGCGTCTCGATCACCCGCCTGGTACAGCTTGTATCCTTCCAAATACAGGGCTTCGGCACGAACCATGCGCTCTTCTTTCCAGCTCGGTTTCGGTGGAAACGGAGTGGCTGAGAGCGCGGGAATGGCGGCTATCGCGGGGAGGGCTTCAGCGCCCCGGGCGCCCGAATCATCGGCTTCCGGTTTGGCTGAAAGCGCCAACGAAGGAACGAGTTGGGCGAGTGCGATTCCGGGTACAGTGGTGAGCATTAGAGTCACCACCGCCGCTTGCACGGCGTGCAGTACGGGGAAGTTCTTCATTCCATCTCCCTGCGGTTTTTGAATTTGGGGTTACATTGCAACTCTTTGACCTTACTATAAGCGCGACTCATGATTCAACCCGTTTTGTTTACCAGCGTCACAGGAGGTGTGTCGCTAAAGACACTATCGGCAATTTTAAGCCGGAACGAGAGGGATACCCGGACTGCGGGTTCCGGGAATCCCTCATACTCCCGGGGCTACTCGTCGTCATCAACGGCATGAACGCCGGCAGCCTTGGCGGCCGCTACGATTTTGTCTGTCTGTAGGGGCGGGACGTAATCATAGTGGTCGAATTCCATACTGAATGAACCACGGCCCTGCGTTTTAGCCGTCAGGTCGTTTTGATAAGTCAGCATTTCCGACATCGGAATCATGGCACGAATTACCTGAGTGGCGCCTTTAGTTTCCATGCCGCTCATCCGGCCGCGGCGGCCGGTAACGTCGCTCATAAGGTCGCCGGCGAACTCGAGCGGCGCTTGGATCTCGACGCGCATGACCGGTTCAAGCAGCGATGGTTTCGCGCTCAGCATCGCGGCCTTGTACGCTTTGCGGGCCGCGAGCTTGAACGCCATTTCCGAACTGTCGACGTCGTGGTAGGAGCCGTCGTAAACAGTGACCTTGAAATCGACCATGGGGTATCCGGCCAGAAAGCCGTTGGCGGCCGTTTCGACGATTCCCTTCTCAATGGCCGGAATGAAGTTCCGGGGAACGGCGCCGCCGAAGACTTCATTGGCAAACTGGAATCCGGCGCCGCGTTCGAGCGGTTCCATGCGTATCCAACAGTCGCCGAACTGGCCATGACCACCGGTCTGTTTCTTGTGCCGGCCTTGCGCGGTGGCCGCGCCGCGAATGGTTTCGCGATACGGAATTTTTGGCGAGTGGAGGGCGACATCAAGATGGTAGCGACGCTTGATTTTGCTAACGACCGTTTCGATGTGGGCCTGTCCGGTGCCGTGCAGAAGGAAATCCTTCGTCTGCGGATCGCGCACGAAGCGGAGACAGAGATCCTCCTCCATGATCCGATGGATGGTCTGGCCGAGCTTGTCTTCGTCATTGCGGCTTTTAGCGGAAATGGCGTAGGCGATGGATGGTTCGGGCAGTTGGACGGGCGGGTATTGGACGGGAGCGGCTTTGTCGTGGAGGGTGTGGCCGGTGAGCGTGTCCTTCAATTTGGCCACGGCGCCGATGTCTCCCGCGTGCAATTCATTCACCGGTTGCAATGTCTTGCCGAGGGGACAGGAGATGTGAGCGAAACGTTCGTCGGCTCCGGAGGTTGCGTTCGTGAGATGAGCGTCATTCTTCAAAACACCGCTGATCACCCGGAAGTAGGATAAACGGCCGGCAAAGGGATCGGCGACGGTCTTGAAGATGTAAACGGAAAGAGGCTCGTGGTCATTCATTTTGCGGATCACCTGCTGACCGTTCCAACTTCCGTAGGCGTTGTCGCGTTCGACGGGACTGGGAAGCAGTTCAACGAACTGATCGAGCAGTTGTCCGGTGCCTATATTTCGCAGCGCCGAGCAGCTAAAGACGGGAAAGAGACGCCGGTCGCGGATGGCTTGCCGCAGGCCGTCGACGATATGCTCGACGGGCAGCGTGCCTTCGGCGAAGAACTCTTCCAGCAGCGCGTCGTTGCCTTCGGCGACGATCTCGACAAGTGCCTCATGCGCGAGGGCGGCAGCGCCGGTGAGGCCGGCGGGAATGTCCTGTTCCGTGCCCTTGCCGTCGCCATCGTTTGAATAGATCCAGGCGCGCATACGAATGAGATCGACGACGCCTTTGAACTCCTTCTCAGATCCGATTGGGAGTTGCACCGGAATGACGCCCCGGCCGAATGCCGTTTCGATACTTTCGAGCGCGCGTTCGAAACTGGAACGTTCACGATCGAGTTTGTTGATGAGGAAAGCGCGAGGAATGTTGCATTCGGCGCAGAGGTTGTAGACGTGTTCGGTGCCGACTTCCACACCGGCCACGCCATCGACGAGGACCACGCCCGAGTCCGCGCCCACAAGAGCCGCTTTGGTCTCGTAGAGAAACGAATTGAAGCCGGGGGTATCCACCAGATTCAACTTGTTTTTCTTCCATTCCACGGGGGCGATCGCCGCGGAAATGCTGATCTTGCGGGCCACCTCTTCTTCGTCGAAGTCGGTGGGTGCGTTGCCTTCGTCCACTCGGGTGAGCCGGGTTGTGGCCCCGGCAGTGAATAGCATAGCGGCGGCCAAAGATGTCTTGCCGCTATGAAGATGGCCGACGAGCGCGACGTTGCGCAGGTCAGTGCCGTCATAGACCTTCATGATGACTGCTCCTTTCCCTGCGGGAGCGTCCGTACGGCCCCCACAGGCGCCTGGAATGTCTCCCGCTTGCCGATCGCAATAGGGAGAAGCCGGATACTACCAGAGTTGAATGCGGAATGGAACCGGGGTGGATTCCCCGAGAATCGCTAAGGTACGCATAAAGAGGGGAATCAACCAGTATGAATTTCGGTTCCGGAAGCGGCAAGTGACATTGGCAATGTCACGTTGGATCGAGAAATGGTCCGAAAGGCCCACCGGATTAGTCTGCTAGACTTTTTGGCGACAATGCGCCGCCGAGATCTACTACTAACCGCCTTCCCCGCCCTGCTCCACGCCCAGGAAAAAGCCCGTTCAAACGGGCCCGCCACAATTCGGGCCGTGGAGATGATACGCGTGGAGGGCCGCCGGAAAATCGAAGCCGGCGACGTAAAGGGCCAGCACCAGGTAAACCCATTGCACGTTTACGCTGAGCATCGCCCAACGGAGTACCGGGAACGCACTCGCCCCGCCGGCGAGGCGAGAACCACCGCGCTATATCTTAGGATCACCACGAATGAGGGCCCGGAGGGTCTTTACGGCCCCATCGATACGGAAGCGGCAATCGTGGTCTATCAGCAACTTCGTCCGTTCCTGATCGGTAAGGACGCGCTGGCCGGCGAAACCCTGTGGGACAAGATGTATCGTTCGAACCGGCATTCCCGATCAAGCCATTTCATGATGGGCATTAGCGCCGTGGACAATGCGCTGTGGGATCTGCGCGGACGTTACTATTCAACTCCTGTCTACCGCCTTCTAGGCGGGCCCACGCGAAAAGAAGTGCACGTCTATGGAAGCTGTCTGGGCCACAGCGTGGAACCGGAACGAATGCGCGCGACTGCCGCCGAATTCAAGAAACAAGGATTCCGCGGTCAGAAATGGTTCATGCCAGCGGGCCCCGGCGATGGCCCCGCGGGGTTGCAAAAGAACGTCGAAATGGTCCGGATACTGCGCGAGACAGTGGGCGCCGACTATGACCTGATGTTCGATGCGTTCATGGGCTGGGACTACAACTACGCGATTCAGTGGGCCAAACAAGTGGAGCCCTTCCGGCCGCGATGGATTGAAGAACCCTTCCATGTCGACAAGATGGAGAGCTTCGCGAATCTGCGCCGCGCGACCAGCATCCCCGTAGCCACCGGCGAACATTTTTACGGCCGATTCGAAGCCATGCGCTACTTGCAGGCGGGCGCCATTAGTGTCGTCCAAGCGGATCCGGAATGGTGCGGCGGCGTGAGCGAGTTGATGAAAATTTGCCATATCGCGTCCAGCCTCGACGCCCATGTAATCCCGCACGGCCACAATGTCCACACGGCGCTGCACGTGATCGCTGCGCAGTCGCCGATGACTTGTCCGCTATTGGAGTACTTGATCAGCAAGATGAGCAGTTACTATTTCTTTGAGAAGTGGGATCCCAAGCCCGTTAATGGCGTTATCATCCTCCCGGAAACGCCTGGTTTCGGTATCGAACTGGATGAGGCCAAGATCGAAAAACGCACGGTGGCAACCTGGGGGTAGGCGCCCGGCTTACTTGAAGATTTCTTCGACCGGGACGACGGCGATCTGCTCCGCCTTCCATCCAAGCAACTTCGTCGATACAAGTTTGTCTTCTTCGACGATGTCGCCGGGTTTGGGCGAATTGTACTTCATGGGCGAGGGAGCGTCTGAAAGCAATAATTTCTTGAGCTCCTCGGCGTTGTCGGAAATCGCAACAATTTGCAACCGGTCCTTGCGCAGATGTTTGCGAATGGCCTTCTGGACGTCTTCGTATTTCAGCTTTTTGAGAGCGCCTTGCAGGTAGGACGTGTACTCGGGAATTCCATAGGCCTTACTGTCAATGGCGTAGCCAAGTTCCGCGCTCTTGGTCTTCATCAACAGGTTCACGTTGAGCGCCATGAAATCGCGAGTCGTTTCAAAATCGGATTCCGTTAATCCCTTGTCGATTAAGCGCTCGAGTTCAAACAATGCCAACCGCAAGGCGAAATGGGCGGTCGGCGGCTCCACCGGGCGAATCCAAACCTGGAAGATCTGGCTCCGCCGGAATAGATTGGGATCGGGTTCGAACTGGAACATGCCGTTCGGGAAATACTCAATGTAGGAGTAGTCGCCGTAGTTGAGGCCGCGTATTTCGCGCATACGCTGATAAAGATTTCCGCCGCTGTTACGATGCGGCCCGAACCAGGTGTTAGCAAGTAGCAGCGCGGGAAAGTCGGGATGGTCGCGGGTCACATCGATCGGGAAGCCGAACGAGTACGCAACGGCGCGCGTTTTCTTCTGAACTATCGTCACCTGCGTGGCCTTCAACGGCGCGAGCGGGGGCAGTTTTAGCACCGACGGCTTGCCTTTTGGCAGCACGGAAAAATCTGTCCGCATGCGTTCCACGAAGCCTTTGGGATAGTTCCCCGTTATGCCGATTGTCAGGTTGGCCTGGGTCAGGTGTTCCTTGTAAAAAGCTTGCAAATCGGCCATCGAGAGCGCTTCGAGAGCGGCCAGAGAGCCGAGGCTGGGGTGTTCATAGGGGTGGCCCTTGTAGAGCAACGAGTAGAGTACTTCCTTGCCCAACTCCTCGTCGTTGTTTTCACGCAGCGACAGCCGCAGTGCGTTTTTCACGTCATCGCGGACACGTTTCAAGTCGTCTTCCCGCCAGCCCGGTGTAAGTATCGCGTCGCGAACCAGGGAGTAAAATCCGTCCAGGTTATCCACGTGCGTCGAGCCGCTAAATACGATCATCTCCTTGTCGACCTGATCTCTTAACCGGGCCGCCATCGGGTACGCCGCGTCGAGTACCTGCTGGTAGGTCATGGTCTTCGTGCCCCCGCCGGTGATTATGGAAGCGGTCATGGCGGCCGCGCCGGCCTTGCCCTTCGGATCGTTGGCCGAGCCAGCGCGAAACACGATTCGGAATTGAATAAGCGGCGATTGACCGGGCATGGCCACGAAATCCATTCCGGGCGAAATGGCTGTCATAAAGAGGAGAGTGAGAACGAGTTTCATCATTTGGCTTTCGGCCCCGAAAGAGTGACGACGGTGCGTCCGTTCTCAATGAAGTACTTCCGCGCCACGTTACGCAAATCCTCGGGAGTGATCTGCTCATACATGGCATACAGCTTGTTCAAAGTTTCCGGGCTTCGCCGTAGTGCGACAGCGCCGGCAAGCTCACTGGCGATGGCCTGACTGTTATCCATTGACAATGCGAACTGATAGCGCAAATTCTTTTTCACCGCGTCCAGTTTCTTCGTCTCGACTGGGGTGTCCTTGAAGCCATTCAGGGTTGAGACGATGGACTCGCGAATGCTATCTACGTCCTTCTCGGCTTTCACTCGTGAAAAGACGGTAAACAGGGATGGATCGACGCGTTGCGCGGCTCCTCCACCCAATACATCCACCTTCTGTTCCTGAATTACCAGGCGCTGATAGGCGGGCGAAGTGGAACCGAACGCGAGCGCGGAGATCAGGTCCAACGCCGCCGTATCTTTGGTTTCATCCGAGTAAGCCGGCACTTTGTACGCAACGGCAAGCCAGGGCGGCGTGGGCACCGGCCATTCGACATTGGCCTTTCTTTCGCCCGTTTGCCGGGGCTCCGCAGGAATTGCCGCCACATGCTGTCCACGCTGCCAGCCGCCCCAGTGTTTTTGAACCAAGGCTTTCACCTCATCGGGGTTCACGTCCCCGACCACCAGAATTGTGGTGTATTCAGGCCGATAAAACCGGTCGAAGAACTGTCGGGAATAGGCATATTGATCGGGCATCGCTTTGATGTCGGCCAGAAAGCCCATGGTCGTGTGTTTATAGGTGTGCGCGTCAAAGGCAGTTTCCCGGAGTTTCTCACTCAGCTTGGATGTGGGGTTGGCGGAGTTCTTGTTGTACTCGCCATTGACCGCCAACGCTTCCGTGCGGAAAAGCGACTCGCTGTAGTCCAAATTCTGGAAGCGGTCCGCTTCTAGTTCCAAAATAGAGGCCAGTCCCTGCTTCGAAAAGGTCGCGTGATACCCAGTCAGGTCGTCACTGGTGAACGCGTTAGTGGCCGCGCCCGCGGCCTTCATGGTCGCTTCCCATTTCTGTGGCGGATTCTTCTTCGTGCCACGGAACATGACGTGTTCGAAAAAATGCGCGAAGCCGCTCTTTCCGGCCTCCACTTCGTTTCGTGATCCCACGTTGACGACGATGTAGAGAGCGACGATGTTCGGGTAATCTGTCGGCACGGTGAATAGGCGCAGTCCGTTCGCAAAGTCGTGCTGCTGGTACGGGTAGTCGAAGATCTTCCGGGGCTCGGCGGCGGTCAGCATCGCAGTGGTCAAAAGGACAGCAAAAAATGGGTGGCGCATCCTGATCCCATTCTAGGCCCAAGGCGTTAGGGGCGCCGCCGGAAAGGGGCCGCGCGCCTGTTCTAAGTGGCAGCCTACAGCCAATAGCGTTTCTTCCTCATAGGGCCGGCCTATTAGCTGGATGCCGACGGGAACTCCGTCCGGCATCAATCCGAAGGGCAATACGAGGGCCGGAAAGCCATATAGGTTCCACGGTGTGGCCGCAGCCATCGTTTCAACAAAGGGACCGGACCGTTCGCGCTTCCGCCACGCTGGTATCGCGCAGGGCGGGCCGATTAAGACCGGCACATCCGCCATCTGACGAAGCATTTCGATGCGCATTTTGTCGCGAACGGCGAGTTGTGTCACGACTTCCAATCCGGTCGTCTTCACCGGGGCCTCGCGCAAGAGTTCAACCCCCGTCCAATGTACCTTCCCGGGATCTGATTCGATAACCTGACGCTTCGATTCATCTGTAAGCACGTTGAAGAAAAAGTCCCAGACCTCGATGGCCCGTTCCCTGCCCTTCGGTGCAAATGCCTCAACATTGTGGCCCAGGCCAGCCAGCGTCTTCGCCGCCGCGTGTACCGCTGCCGTGATGGCGGGATGGGCGGGTTCGTCTAACAACCCGATCCGAAGGCGTTGGGGCGGATCATCGCGGATGGGAACCGGCGCCGAAAAGGGGTCGCGGGGGTCATAACCAGCCAGCACTTCGAACAGGATGCGAACGTCGCGGACCGTCCGCGCCATGGGGCCAGCCACGCCCAGCAGGCCACCCGGATGCGCAATTTCCGGGAAATGCCCCGCGGCGGAGACGCGGCCCGGGGTCGGTTTCAAGCCCACGATTCCGCAACAGTGCGCCGGCACGCGAATGGACCCGCCGCCATCACTCCCCACGCCCCCCGCCGAGCATCCGGACGCGATGGCGGCGCCTTCTCCACCGCTTGACCCGCCGGCCGTTCGATCCAGCTTCCAGGGATTGGCGGTCCAACCGGTGATGTGGTTGTCCGTCTCATAGTTGGCAAGAAATTCCGGGCAGTTCGTCTTTCCAAGAATTACCGCGCCCGCCGCGCGCAACCGGGCAACTGCGGTGGCGTCCTCTGTAGCCATGTGGCCGGTGCGATACAGACTACCGGCAAGCGTCGGGTACCCGGCGACGTCGAAACTGTCCTTAACGGTTACCGGCACGCCGGCCAATGGCCCGCCACCGCCGGACGGTGAGTCGAAAACACGGACGAATGCGCGGAGGTGGGGGTCAGCAGCCTGTATTCGCTCCTGGTGCGCTCGCAGTAGATCAACAGCGGAGATCGCTCCGCTGCGAACCGCATCCCGCTGTTTCTCGAGCGGCCAGTGAATCACTTCTTCATTCTAGAGAATTGGTCCGCTGGTATCCTGAGTATTGTGGATGCTCTCGATTTTGCCGCGGCCCGACACTGCGTATTAGATATGGTGGGCGCGTGCCACCCGCCAATTGAAACCGTGGACTTGGCGAAGGCGGCGGGCCGGGTATTGGCGATTGATGTCCGCGCCGACCGGGATTATCCGCCCGTGGACCGATCCATTCGCGATGGATTCGCCGTCCGATCCGCCGATATGCCGGGATCGGCGACAATTGTCGGCGAAGTTCGAGCGGGAGAGGCCTTTTCAGGGAAGGTCGGCAGTGGAGAATGTGTACGGATCATGACTGGCGCGCCGCTGCCGGCCGGCGCCGATGCCGTCGTGATGGTGGAGTATGCAGTTAGTCGCGAAGGCGCGATGACAACGGATCGAGCCCCGAAATCCGGTGAATTTATCAATTATGCCGGTTGCGAAACGCGTTCCGGAGATGTAGTTCTCCATCGCGGAACCCGATTGCGATTTCCGCACATTGCGATGCTGGCTACCGTCGGTGCGGCGCGGGTTGAGGTCTATCGCCGGCCGCAGGTTGCGATATTGGCGACGGGGGATGAAATCGTGCCGGTCGAGGCGGCGCCGAAAGCGTTTGAAGTGCGGAATTCAAACTCCTGGGCGCTCGCCGCTCAGGTTGCGGAGGCGGGAGGGGATCCGGTGATCCTGCCCGTCGCCGGCGACAACCTAGCCGCAACAATCGCCGGGATCGAAAAGGGATTGGAAGCGGATCTCCTGTTGCTTTCCGGTGGCGTTTCCGCGGGCGAATACGATTTTGTGGAGGAGGCGCTAGCGCAATGTGGCGCTGCGTTCTTCTTCACACGTGTGAAGATGCGGCCCGGAGCGCCGTTGGTGTTCGGACGCGCGCGGGACCGCTTTTTCTTCGGATTGCCAGGCAATCCGTTGTCCACTGCCGTGACATTCGAAGTGATTGCCCGCGCGGCCATGGAATTGCTGAGTGGATTAGCGGAGCCGATGTTGCCGATCGTTGAAGCCCGTATAACCCGGACATTGCGAGAAAAGAGCGGGCTAACGCGGTTCCTTCCAGCGATCCTCGACAACGGCGCCAGCCGGGTTACGCCGGTCGTTTGGAAAGGTTCATCCGATGTCCCGGCGCTGGCCCGGTCAAACGCGTTCATCATCGCCTCGCCGGATCGGGAAGTGTATGAAGAGGGAGAAAGTGTTTCGGTGATTCTGCAATGAAGGGCACCCTGAGCCATTACGACGAAAAAGGCGAAGCGCGGATGGTGGATGTATCAGCGAAGACGGCTACGCATCGCTCGGCAACGGCCCACGCGTTTGTTCGGATTCGTCCTGCTGTGCTCGCCAAACTGCCGGAGAACCCGAAAGGCGACCCTCTCGCCGTAGCCCGAATCGCGGGCATTATGGCGGCCAAACGCACCGCCGATTGGATTCCAATGTGCCATCCGCTCCCATTGAGCCATGTGGGCGTCGATCTGCGCGTGGAAAAGGGTGGCGTACGTATTACGGCGACAGCGACGACTGTTGGCCCGACGGGAGTTGAGATGGAAGCTCTCACGGCCGCCAGCGCGGCCGCGCTAACGGTGTACGATATGACCAAGGCACTCGATAAGTCCATCGAAATTCAAGATATTTTCCTGCTGGAAAAAACCGGCGGGAAAAGTGGCGACTACCGCCGTTCCGCCCCTACGAAACCCAAGTCCGTCCGCTGACATCCCATACATTATGAGCCTCACTCGCCGATTTTTTAACGCCGCTGCCCTAACACTTCCCGCGTGGGCGCAAAAGCCGGCGGACAAGGCTCCGCCTGAAACCGAAGAAGATCTAGCTCGCTTCGTCACATATACGCGGCAAGTTATCGCGCCCACGACGGTGACCGACCGCGACGGGAAATATGTGAACGGGCTCCAGCCGCATGAGTTCCGACTGGTCGATCGTGGAAAGACGCAGAAAATAACGGTGGAGAGCGCCACCCAGCCGCTCTCATTGGTGGTTTGTATTCAATCGAACAACACCGTGGAATCCGTACTGCCAAATATCAAGAAAATAGGACCATTGTTGGAAGGGACGATCCTGGGTGAAAGCGGACAGGCCGCCATCGTGGCGTTCGACCATCGGATCCGAATAATGCAGGACTGGACACGGGATGGCGACGCGATCACTAAAGCATTGAATAAGATCAACGCCGGATCGACGACGAGCGCAATGACGGACGCCGTCATTCAGGCGGCCCGGATGTTGAAGGACCGTGATCCGAAGCATCGAAAGGTGATTCTGTTGATCGCCGAAACACGGGACAAGGGTAGTGAAGGGAAAACGCGACAGGCCTTGCTCGATTTGCAGTTCGGCAACATTGTTCTGTATTCGCTCAACATTAACCGGCTGGTGACCAGCCTGCTGACGAAGCAACCGCCGCCTCGGCCGCCCGCCATACCGTCAAGCGCGAGGCACACCGTGGCTGGCGCCCTAAACACGCCCGAAGCCATGAACGCATATACCGGCCATTACAACGGCAACGTGCTGCCATTGGTGGTAGAAGTATTCCGTCAAGCCAAGAGCATCTTTATCGATAACCAGTTGGAAGCCTACACTAAAACAACTGGGGGAGTAGAGCGATCCTTCTTGTCGTACAAAGACCTGGAACGTGTCGTCATGGACATTGGCGAGGAATTGCAGAGTCAGTATATGATCAGCTATTCGCCTTCAAATACCGATGTAGGCGGATTTCATGAAATCGATGTGGAAGTGCTGCGCCCCGGCTTAAAAGTTCGGACGCGACCCGGCTACTGGATGGCGGCCGTTCCCGGCAACTAATGCGCGGGAGCGGGTTCGGCGGCCGCTGGGCCGGGCGTGCCAGCAGCGGCCGGAGCCTGTTTCTGGGCTGCGGGTTGCGTCTGCATGCGAAGCCCGTACGGGACAACTTTGTCTCGCGACTGGATATCGATTAGCGGAAACAGGAGGAAGAGCCCTAGAAAAATCAGCGAACTTACAAAAATGATCGCGTTGATCGGCGGATCGTGCCGTAAATGCATGAAAAACATCGCGACCAGGGTTGCCTTTACCGTCGCGATCAGGACGGCGATGACGAGATTAAATGAACCGAAGTCGACGTAGGCAGCCCCGACGGTGACGCACGTCAGAACGAGTAATGCGCCCAAAATAATCAAATAGATGCTCGAAGAGGATGTATGTGCGTGTTCACTCATAAATTTCCTAGCTGACCAGATACAGCAACGGGAATAGATAAATCCAGATTAAATCGACCAAGTGCCAGTACAAGCCGACTAAATCGACGGGGGTGTAATAAGCGCTGCTAAATTCGTCGCGGCTTGCCCTGATCATGATCCAGGCGATAAGACCCATTCCGATAAGGACATGGATGCCGTGAAGCCCGGTCATAGCAAAGTAGAACCCGAAGAACATTGCCTGCTGCGGCGGTCCGCCGCCATGGTATGCAAAGAGGCGGCCGGGTAAAAGACCATCGTGGAATTTGTGTGAGTACTCGAAATACTTGACGACTAGAAAGCCGCCGGCAAACCCAAGGGTCAAAAGGAGATTGAGAAGCGTCCAACGCTTGTTGTTGGTTGAAGCGGAATGGACCGCCATCACCATCGTATAGCTGGAAATCAGGAGGAATACGGTGTTAAGCGCGCCCATGGGCCGGTCCAAATGGTGGTGGCCGGCAACCCAAGCCTCCGGGTAAAGACTCTGCATGAGTCCGTACCCAACAAAGAGCCCGCCAAACATCAGGATTTCAGTGGCCAGGAGGAGCCACATCCCCAGCTTCGAGGTGCTGAACTGTTGTTCGGCGTTAATGAAATGATGCTGGCGGAATGCGGGCTCCGCGCTGTGGTCGGCAACGTGGGAATCGGCGCTCATTCTTAGTGATGTCCCTTCACGGACGGCTCAAAAGGCCTATAGTAATCGTACGGTTCGGTCGTCACCACCGGAATCTCATGAAAATTGTGAGTGATCGGCGGCGAGGGAATCTGCCACTCGAGCGTTCGAGCGTGCCAAGGATTGGCTGGAGCATCCATTTTCTTCCTCAACGAGGCAAACAGATAGCCAGCCATGATCAGGAAGCCCAACCCAAGGATCCAGGAGCCAACTGTCGATACCTGATGCAGAAACTGGAACTCCGGCAAATAGTTGTAGTAGCGCCGCGGCATGCCGCGGCTGCCGAGAAGGAACTGTGGCAGGAACGTGGTATTGAATCCGATGAATACGAGAATAGCTGCCACCCGGGCCGCGCTTTCGTTGTACATCCGGCCAAACATTTTGGGCCACCAGTAGTGCAGACCGGCCAGGAAAGCGATAACCGTCGAACCCATCATGACGTAATGGAAATGGGCAACAACGAAGTATGTATCATGCAGGTGGATGTCTACCGACATTGCACCCAGAAAAATCCCTGTCAAGCCGCCGATTCCGAAGAGAATCAGGAACATCAGGGCATACAGCATCGGAGCCGCCAGTGATATCGACCCCTTATACATTGTCGTAATCCAGTTAAAGACTTTGATCGCCGAAGGAATGCCAACCAGGAAAGTGAGGAACGAGAAGATCGCTCCCGCCAATTGGGACTGGCCGCTAGTGAACATATGATGGCCCCACACCACGAAACTGACAATCGCGATGGCCACCGACGAAAATGCCGTAGCTTTGTACCCGAAAAACGTCTTCTGCGACATCGCGGGGACGATTTCGGAGATGATCGCCATGCCCGGGAGGATCATGATATAGACGGCCGGGTGAGAATAGAACCAAAAGAAATGTTGGAAAAGTACGGGATCGCCACCCAACTTGGGATCGAAAACGCCGACGCCAAAGGCCCTTTCCATAATGAGAAGGAGAAGCGTAATGGCCAGAACGGGCGTTGCGAGGACCTGAATGATGGCCGTCGAATAAATACCCCATATAAAGAGCGGCATCTTGAACCACCCCATGCCTGGCGCGCGAAGTTTGTGGACCGTGGCAATAAAGTTCAAGCCGGTGAGGATTGACGAAAATCCGAGAACGAAGGCCGCGAACGTCATCAATGCCACCGAGCCGTCAGTCGTTGTGGAATAGGGCGTGTAGAAAGTCCATCCGGTATCCACGCCGCCGGTAACCATCGCCGTTACTGCGATCAGTGCGCCCGTAACGTAGATCCAGAAACTCGCCAGATTTAACCGCGGGAAGGCGACGTCTTTTGCGCCCAGCATAATCGGCAAAACGAAGTTTCCAAGCGCTGCCGGAATGGAAGGGATGATGAACAGGAAAACCATGATTGCCCCATGGAGGGTGAAGGCCTTGTTATAGGTCTCTGCGTCCATGATCGTGTGTCCCGGTGCGAACAACTCCAGCCGGACGAGCAGCGCGAACACGCCGCCGAGAAAAAACATGAACAGGATCGACCAGAGATACATCACTCCCAGCTTTTTGTGATCGACCGTCGTCAGCCACGAAAGCAGTGATCCATCGTGGAGATAGTCGACGTCGTGATGCTCGACGTGGCCATGTGCCTTTGGTGTTGTAAGGGTATCAGCCATGTGTCCTCCTGGCCCTACTTCAATTCCTTGATATAGGCGATAACGCCCTTGATCTCGATTTCGCGCAACAGTCCCTGAAAGGTCGGCATTATTGGCTCAAAGCCCGCAACGACTTTTGCCTGCGGATTCAAGATGGATTCGCGAATATAGTTCTCGTCGGCAACGATTGTGCTGCCATCCTTAAACTTTTCAGTACGCCCGAAAAGTCCCTTGAAGCTGGGGCCTTCTCCCTTGGCGCCATCAACTGTGTGGCAAGAGTTGCAGCCCTTCATTTCCCATACCATTTTGCCAAGATCGGAGGGCTTCATCTTGTAAAGTTCCTCGTCACCCTTTTCCAGCCACTCCGCGTACTTCGCCGGCGAGTCGACGAACAGGTCGGCCATCATGCCGGAATGATCGCGTCCGCAATACTCGGCACAGAATACCTGGTGCCTTCCGGGGACGGTAGCGGTGAAGTTCAAATCCACATAGCGGCCTGGAATTACGTCAGTTTTGGTACGCAATGTCGGAATGAAGAATGCATGCAAAACGTCTTCGCTGGTGAGAATCAACCGAACCGGCTTGTTCACCGGTACGTGAAGAGAACGGATGGAGCGGGTACCATCCGGATACTCAAATGTCCAATTCCACTGTTTTCCCGTGACATGAATTTCCAAGGCATCGTTAGGAGCGACGCTGGCCGCCGCGTAATCATTGAAGCCCCAGAAAAAAATCCCGATCACGAGGATGAGGGGAACGATACTCCACACCAACTCCAGCGCCAGATTGTGCTGAAAATTCAGGGTCAGCACGCCTTCTTTCTTACGCTTATACTTCCAGGCAAACGTTACAGTGAGGTAACAAATCAATACGAAAAAGGCGAACGTCAGCCAAAAAATGAACAGGTACAAATTGTCAACTTTGGCCGCATGCTCGCTGGCCTGTATCGGCATCATCCAGTCGCGAAACCAATTCATAGTGCCTTCCTTAGGAAACCTGCTCCCGCTCTCGCCGCCAAAGGCGCATGAGCGTAGCGCCCAAAATCAAAACTGTCATTGCCCCCCCGCCGCGCATGATGTTCCTGGCTGTCATCACATAGCTGCGAGCGTTGGGATCGTATTGGAAGCAGTACAAGAGCATCTGCTCCATCTTTGTGCCCTGCATCCGGCCCTGGGCCGCTTCCGTCAAGCCAAGCCTTAGGTCAAACGCCTTGTACTTGATGCCGTAAAGATAACGCGCCACTTTTCCGTCGGGCGTCAGCATGATCAGCGCGGCCGTATGCGCATACTGTTGCCGGCTCTTGTCCCAGTGATACTTGTAGCCGACTTGCGCGGCCAATTTCTTCGCGCTGTCGTTGTTGTCGGCCAGGAAATGCCAACCCGGCGCTGGACGGTCGAAACTCGCCAGATATGCCTGCTTCTTTGCGGCGGCCAACTCGTGTGTTTCTCGCGGATCGAAGCTGATCGTAATGATCTCGTACTCTTTTCCGGGTGTCCAGGTCAAGTCACGAATGCTCGATGTCACTCCATTGAGGACCATTGAACAAAGCATCGGGCAGGAATAATAAACGAAATTCAGAATAACTGGCCGGCCCTGGTTCAAATAGGTCCGGAGTGGTACCGGCCGCCCGTTCTCGGCGACAAACTCTAGCGAGCCATCAATGACGGTTCCCAGTTTTTCATCCACACCCACATCCTCGAGTTCGCGTGGTGTTTTATTGATCTGAGCCGAAACGATCGTTCCGGCCGCCAACAACAAACTGAGGAAGGTACGGTTCATGTTTTTTGCTTACTTCGCGGGCGCGTTGGGATCCGCGGATGCCGCAGGTGCGGCAACTGCGTCTTCCACCTTTTTCACTACATACGGTGCGACAGAATACTTTGGAGAACCCGCTGCGGCCTCCGCAATCACCAATTCCATGGCCCGGCTGACCGGGACCCTGACGGTTCCTGCTGCCTTATCGGCGATACCATAGCTGTTCAACTGTTGATCCTCTTTTGCCCGCAAGTCAAGGAGGTCCTGTGAAACCGGAGTTAACTGCGTCTCTTCTATGATGCGATCCCGATACGTATTGAAGTAAAAAGTGACGCCGGCAATCACCACTACCAGGATGACGATGATCCCAACAATGTTTAACAGGATCGGAATCGTCAGCGGTTCAGAACGGTCGTAGCCCAGTTCCGCGCTGAGCGGCTTTTTCGTCGAAACTGGATTAGACATTCTGGAACTCCAATCCTTTTTTGAATCGAGGATCGCCAACAGGCGCGATCACGACTTTGCGTAACCGAAGCCAGAACGCTAGGGCCAATGTGCTGACGACCGCCGCAAGTGTCGCCAAATCGATCCAACTCGGCGCCGCTCCGCTCTTCTGAAAATTCGGCATAACCAACCAATAAACGTCTACATAATGCATCGCGAGAATCCATACGGTAGCGAATCGCAATACATTGAGGGTACGTTTGCTGTTCCGTGCCAGTAGGACGAGGAAAGTGATCATAAAGTGGCCGAAGAGAAGAATGCCGCTCACCCCTTCCCAAGTGCCCGTTCTCCGGAGCTTGAAGAAGATCGTCTCCTCTGGCAGATTGGCGTACCAGATGAGCATGTACTGAGAGAAGGCAATGTAGGCCCAGAAGATGGTAAGCGCGAACATCCATTTTCCCAGGTCATGATAGTGCTCGGTGGTAACAGAGTTGACCATGATCCCGTTCGCCCGGAATCGCAAAAAGATAAAGGTGAGCAGGGCGAAAAAGCCCCAAGCGCCTCCCGCCAGACAATAGACGCCGAACATCGTCGAATACCAGTGCGGATTCAGCGACATTACCCAATCGACGCTTGCCAGCGACGCCGTCAGGAAAAAAACAAGCATGCCCGGCGCGCTCCATCTTTCATTAGAAAAGGTAGGATTTAGGGCCTTCGTCGAGTCCTGCGCTTTCGAATTTGAATACAACCGCCACGCCCAAAGTGACCAAATTGCGAAATAAGCAACCGCCCGGATGTAGAACATCTTCGGATTCAGGAATATCTCATACACGGGCACTTTCAAGTGCATGATTTCTTTGGCGACGAACTCGGGGTGCGACCATTCGTAAAGCGTGTGAACCCCATATCCGAGTGGAATGAAAAGTATGGCGAGGATCGGCAGTGACATCATGATGTTCTCCATGATTCGCCGAACCGGCACGCTCCATGCCGAGCCAGTCAAATGCTGAATCATGACGAACAGCGAGGCACCGATGGCTATGGAGAAGCCGTAGAAGAACGCGACTAAATAGGACTGGAAAAACCGATCATGGTCGACGCTGTAGGCCGCAAGTGCCGCGGCCCAAGCAAGTAGAAAAAATGCGCCGATGACATTTCGGACGCGGTCCCAAATCGCATCAGGTATGTAATAGCTATCCTGCTGCGTGCTGTGGTGATGAGTTTGGCTCATGTAATTTATCGCACCTCCGAACGCAGATTTTCCGGTACGTCTTCGATCTTTCCGCCGCCGGCCCGCTGTAATACCCGGAGGTAGGCAACCACAGTCCAGCGATCATAGTCCGAAATCTGATTTCGGTAACCCATCATGGTGCGCCGGCCGTCGCTGGCGATTGAATACAACTCACCATCGTTCTTGTCGCGCGTTTCCTGTTTATGAAGATTCGCGGGTTGGAAGACAGCGCCCGCTCGTTTTCCGACAATGCCGCCGCCGGACGCCGTCCGATCATGACAAGGCGAGCAGTAGACGTTGAATTTCTTCTGCCCATGGCGAACAGTTTTCTCACTGAACTCCAGAGGATTCTTCCCAACATATTGGCCACCAGAAATTCCGAAATGATAGCCCTCGTCTTCAAAATAGCCCTCGCGAGACACCGTTCCGGCAACAGGCCGACGGCTGGCGGAACGGTCCGAGAACAGCGGACTTTCCTGTTGGGGCTTGTACTTTTCCTGGATCTTCATGTCCGGGATGATCCACAGCGGAGGGGTGTCTTTGCCCGCGCCTGGGCCGCAGCCCAACAAGCCGGCGAATGCCGCAGCGATTAGGAGTGTAGATGCCAGTCGCATTCGTTACGCCTCGATCAATTCCAGTTTGTCAGCGCCTTGCGCCGCGAGAAAATCTCGTGTCGCCGTCGCGTCAAACTCCCGGTCGGTTGCTTCGATAACCAGAACGAAACGGTCGTCCGTGATTGCTTTATGCTCAGAATAGTTAAAGATCGGGTGATACAGCCGGGGGAGTCCGTTAAGCCCGATCATCCCAAAAACCGCGACAAACGCGGAAAGCAGAACCGTCAACTCGAACATGATCGGTATAGCCGGTTCGAAGGCGAAAAACGGCTTGCCCGCAATCACGAGAGGGTAGTCCACTGCACCGGTCCACCATTGGAGTAAAACTGCGATCGTCAAACCCACTGCTCCGCCACAAAGTACGAGATATCCTAAAATGGATGGCTTGGCGCCCATTGCCTCATCGATACCATGGATTGGAAACGGAGTGTAGGCCTCCATTCTCGAGTATCCCGATTTCCTGGCAGCTTTGATCGCGTCCATTAATTTGTCGGGCGAATCAAAATCCGCCACTAAGCCGTGAATGGAAGGTTTATCAGCCATTAGTGCGCCGCTCCCACATGTTCTTTTCCCTCGGAAGCCGCGACGGCCTCTTCGAGATAATGTTTTTCATGAGCGTTGGCCGCCATCATGCCCTTGACTTCGCTCATCGCAATAATGGGAAGGAATCGGGTGAAGAAGACGAAGAGCGTTAGGAACAATCCAAACGTGCCGAAGAAGGTCAGGATGTCTACGAACGTCGGTCGGAAATAGCCCCAAGAACTTGGCAGGTAGTCGCGGTGCAAACTGGTCGCGATGATCACGAAACGTTCGAACCACATGCCGATATTCACGATGATTGAAATTACAAACATGAACGGCAAGCTGGTCCGCAATCTCTTAAACCAGAAGAATTGAGGTGAGATAACGTTGCAGGATACCATTGTCCAGTAGGCCCAAGCATACGGCCCCATCGCTCGATTCATGAACGCGTATTTCTCGTAGGGATTACCCGAGTACCATGCAATGAACATTTCGGTCGCGTACGCGTACCCGACGATCGTCCCGGTCGCCAGGATGACCTTGTTCATGTTCTCCAAATGGGTGATCGTTACCAGGTGTTCTACCTTATATATCCACCGGGCGATCACCATCAGCGTCACCACCATGGCAAATCCCGAGAAGATCGCGCCAGCAACGAAGTAGGGCGGGAAGATGGTCGTATGCCAACCGGGAACGATCGAAACCGCGAAGTCGAAGGAAACGATCGTATGAACCGACAGAACCAGCGGCGTCGAAAGGCCAGCCAGGATCATATAGGCCTTTTCGTAGTTCTTCCAATGAGTAGCCGAACCGCGCCAGCCTAAGCTCGCGATTCCATACGCAATCTTTCGTCCGGCGGTCGTTGCCCGGTCCCGGATAGTCGCCAAATCGGGGATAAGTCCGACGTACCAAAACAGTGCCGAAACTATAGCGTAAGTCGAAACGGCGAAAACGTCCCACAACAACGGGCTGCGAAAATTCTGCCACATGTTGAGGAATTCGTTCGGAATCGGGAATAGCCAGTAGGCGCGCCATGGGCGGCCGACGTGAACACCAGGATAAATTGCAGCGCAGGCCACGGCAAACAGTGTCATTGCCTCGGCGAAACGATTGATCGAAGTCCGCCATTTCTGCCGGAACAGAAAGAGGATGGCCGAAATGAGCGTACCCGCGTGGCCGATACCGATCCAGAAAACGAAGTTGGTAATATCCCAACCCCAGCCGACCGGCCCATTGTTACCCCATACGCCTACGCCGGTCGCTACGAGGTACGCCAGCATTAGGCCCATCATTCCGGTAATGCTGCTCGTAATCGCGAGCGCGATGTACCAGTTCCGGTGGGTCTTAACTTCTGAAATGATGCTGACAGCCTCGGTTACGTCGTGATACGACGGATTGCCGGTGGTCAGGGACGGCGAAAGCCGCTCCTTCAGTTCCTGTTCGTGAGAGAGTTCCGCCATTACGCCAACTCCGGATTGGGATTGCGCAGTTTCGCGAGGTACGTTGTGCGCGGCTTAACGTTAAGTTCATGGAGCAACGAGTAGTTCCGAGGATCCTTTTTCAACTGCGCCACCTGAGATTCGGGGTCGTTAATGTTACCGAAAGTGATTGCGTCGGCCGGGCATGTCTGCTGGCAAGCGGTGAGAATCTCGCCAACTTTATAAGGACCAGCCGCGCCCGAGGCGCGCCCTTCGGCCTTGGCTTTGATCTTGGCTTCCTGAATTCGTTGGACGCAGTAGTTGCACTTCTCCATTACGCCGCGCATGCGGACGCTGACGTCAGGATTGTGAACCATCTTGGTCAGTTCTTCCATGTCCTTATGAAAGTTCAAGTAGTTAAACCGACGCACTTTGTATGGACAATTATTGGCGCAGTACCTGGTACCGACGCAGCGGTTGTACGCCATGTCGTTCAACCCTTCAGGGCTGTGAACTGTAGCCGCGACCGGACAAACAGATTCGCAAGGTGCATTTTCGCACTGCTGGCAGGCCATTGGCTGATAAACCGCCTGCGGGTCTTCCTCGTTGCCGGTGAAATACCGGTCCAAACGAATCCAGTGCATTTCGCGACCTTTGCCGACTTGCTCTTTGCCGACAACCGGAATGTTGTTCTCGCTTTGGCAAGCCAAGAGGCAAGCGTTGCATCCGATGCAGGAGTTCAAGTCGATTGACATCCCCCACTGATTGCCCTTTGAGTAGTCGTGCTCGTCGAACAACGAGAAGAGTTCGACATGCTCTTCTTCGTGCTTAGCGAAGTGAGGCTCTTTTTCGAATTTCGTGAGCGAAGCTTCCTGAACGATCGGACGGCCTTCCTGGCTGTGATGTTCTTGCGTCGTTACCATAAAGTAGGTTCCGGCCGCCTTAGTCACGTTCGCGTTCATTGCAAAACCCATACCGGTCGATGGGCGCACCGCGAAGGCGTTGTACCCGATACCCCGCCCGACACGGCCAATCGCCGTCCGGCCGTAACCGACAGTGAGAGTAACCGTTCCGTCGGCGTGGCCCGGCAAGACATAAACGGGTGCTTCTACCTTTTGGCCGCCAATCTCCACAATGATTTTCTGAGCATACATGCCCACGTTGTCCGGTATGACTTCGACCTGTAGCTCTTTCGCCGTCTTCGGACTCATTAACGCCGCATTATCCCAGACGAGCTTCGTCATCGGCTCCGGTGCTTCATGAAGCCATGCATTGTTGGCGAACCGGCCGTCCCAGAAGTTCGCGCTGGGGAAGAAGGAGACTTCGATTTTGGCCGTTGTCTTCGGCGCATTGTTGACGGCTGCTTCGACGCGAGTCTTTTCCGCTATAGCTTTCACCGGTACCGAACCGGTGCCGGCGACAACCCCATCATGCAGCGCTTTCCGCCAGCCAGCATCGTCCAGCTTCGCCTGTGCCTTTACAAGTTCGACTGCTTTGTTCCATTTGCCGGATACCAGGAAGCCCACGACTTCGGCTGCCGATTTTGTTCCGAAGAGCGGTTCAATCAAAGGCTGAACAATGGAAATCGTACCGTCGACAGCTGCGACATCGCCCCAGGCCTCCAGGTAGTGAGACTCGGGTAAGTGCCATTTGGCAGCCACGGCCGTTTCGTTCAATTCGGCGCCTAAATGGACCGATATCCCGGCCTTCTTTATGCCCTCGGCAAATCCGAAATCGGCCGGAGCGTCGTAGGCCGGATTCCCACCAAGAATGACCAGCGCCTTCACCGTGCCGGTGTTCAGTTCGGCGGCCAGTTCCTTCATTGCCGTCAGTGGACGGCGGTCTTCCTTCGTGTACTGCACCGTCTCGCCGGCATTGCCAAGAGTCTGATTAATCAGCGCTACCACCGCGTGAACGACAGCCGGCTGACGCGGGCCGGCAAGCAGAATCGATTTCCCCTTGCTGGCCTGCAAATCTTTCGCCAGCGCTTTGATCCACTTGTCCTGCTGTCCAAGAACCTTTAGCCCGGCGATCGCCCCAAGTTCCCGAGCGAGGTCGAATACAAAATTCTGAACGTCGCTCGGCTTCACACGAAGGCGGTTATCGGCCATCGCGCCAGTTAACGTAAAGTTGCTTTCGACCACGTAGAGCCGGTTCATAACGGGCGCAGCCGCATGTTCTCCGGCCGCCGGCGCTTCGTGATGCACGGGCTTACGCCGCGCCGAAAAGTCTTTTACCCAACCCAGAGAGCGATTGTCGATCTGAAGAAAATCGGAGTCCAATGCGACAACAACGTCCGCTTTCTTGAAATCATACTGAGGTCTTAGGGAATCGTTCAACGCAATTTGCGATCCCTCAAGCTGCGATTCGTCCGACAGCGGCTCAAACTCTACCCACTTGGCCTTCGGCATTTTCGCCGCTAACTGCGTGCGCAATCCAGCCAGTGTCGGTGAATTAACGAACGAACTCACGATTCGCACGCCATCGCCATCTGCGGGTAACGACGCCGCCGCCTTGCTGAATGCTTCCCACGTGGACGTTTTGCCGCCTTCCAGAACTTCCTTGGAACGGTCCGGGTCGTATAGATTCAGTACCGAAGCTTGCGCTAATGATGTTGCGGCGCCGCGACTGGCGGGGTGATTTTTGTTCCCCTCGATCTTAATGGGCCTTCCGTCAAATGACTCGACCACCAAGCCGTATGCCCGTCCATTTAAGGGCATTGCTGTCGCGAAGTGCAGCGAGTTCCCCATTACGACGCCCTCAACCGATTTCGCGTACGGTAAGATTTTCTCCACCGGACGGCGACATGCCGTCAACCCCGCCAGCCCCATCGACGCCGCCATTAACTGCAGGAAATTCCGTCGCGATTTGCCGTCCAAAACGTCGGTGGCGCCTTCGGGAAACTCCTGGGCCACCCAGTTTTGAAATTTAGGCGTGTTCGAAAGCTCTTCCAAACTGCGCCAGAACTTCTTTCCCGTCTGGTTTCCAATTCCGTGTATCTGAATCATCGGTGACACCCTGAGCAGTTAACCGGAGGATTTATTTTCTTCAAAGCGATGATCTCTTTCCCGATCTCAACCGCATCGCGCTCCGGCTTCCAATCTAGTTTAGTTACCAGTTCCGCGGGCCGTAAATGCGGCGCGGCATTCCGATGACATTCCAGACACCACGCCATCGTAAGCGGTTGAACCTGCTTCACTTCGACCATTTGGTCGACTCGTCCGTGGCAGGTAACACAACTCACCCCGGAATTCACATGGGCGCCATGATTGAAATAAACGTAGTCAGGCAAGCGGTGAATCTTTACCCAGGGAATAGCCTGGTCCAACTCGTAGCTTTTCCGGACCGGCTCTAAGACGATGCTCTGCCCCTTAACTTTCGTATGGCAATTCATGCACGTCTGCGTCGAAGGGATTGCCGCGTATGAGCTTTTATCAACAGTGGTGTGGCAGTACAAGCAATCCAGACCCAGATTTCCAGCGTGCAGCTTATGGCTGTACGGGATCGGCTGTGTCGGCTGGTACCCCGGTTCGATTCGCTTCGGGTGGCTTATGTACAGGATCCCGCCCGCCGTTACTGCTGCCCCAAGACCCACGACCAATAAGGCGCCACGGATCATCAAATCGATTTTTTTCGGAAATATCTGTCCCATTGCCTAGACTACGGCTCCTCTCAAGCTACAAGGTCCGTAGGTTGCTCGTAGCAGGGCTGTTTGGCAAATCATGATAGCTTGGTTTTGGAAGTGGATTCGGCGGAACCGTACATCCCACTGCTGGTTTTCATACTAGTTCTAACACAGGTCCAGAAATTCTGCAATAAAGAGAAAATTTCTTGTTTAACAAGAATACGAGCGGATTCTTATGAAGTTTCGCGTCCCCGAAGCTCGCAATCCAGGATACCTCGGTAAACGCTTCGCCGACCTAAAAGTCCGCCTGAAGCTGATCGTTCTTCACAATTTTTTTTTCCTCGTGTTAACCAGCTCCGTGTATTTTACAGTCTTCCCCCTGTTAGAGCAAAGGGTATCGGGGGCCAGATCGAGAGAAATTAGCTTGATCACGCAAGCATTTCTCGCCGACGCTCCCCTGCCCCAGCTTCCGGGGCTCGAAATATACTCCTATGAAGAAGGTGTGGCTCAAGCGCTTGGGCTCTCACCGGAAATTCGCAACTGGCTCGACGACCACGCCGGTCGGATCTACGGCAACTCCACGACGGACGAGTATTTATACCGGAAAAATCCTGTTTCGGAAATCTACCGCAAAATTCGCTTGCCAAATGAATACTACCGGCAGTCCCTGCGGGTCATCAGAACCGCGCTATTCGTGGTACTTGGTGTCATCTACATTCTTGCCGTTCTCCTGCTTGAGTTGGTAATCATGCCGTTATATGTCTATCGGCCGTTGCGCGCAATGCTTAACGCAGATTATTCCGTAATGACCGGGGATCGTCCGAGGGAGATCATACCGCCAGACTATATCCCTCAAGACGAAATCGGCCAAATTATGCTGTCGCGCAATAGTACCGTCGAGCAGCTTCGCGCCCGCGAATCAGAACTTGAAGCTGCGCTCAACCGCATTGAGAACGCCAAGCAGAGCCTCGCCGCTCAGGACCGCCTCGCCAGCCTCGGAATGCTCAGCGCGGGGGTCGCACATGAACTCAACACGCCATTGGCGGTCCTACAGGGTTCAATCGAAAAACTATTGGAGACTGTCAGCGCGCCAAATGCGCAGGAGCGACTCCTCCGTATGCAGCGAGTGGCGACACGCCTGCGTTCCATAAGTGAAGGACTACTCGACTTTGCCCGAGTCCGTAAATCGAGTCTTGAGCATGTCGCCCTTCTTCCGCTCGTCGATGAAGCCTGGAGCCTCCTCGCCCTTGACGAGAAGTCAGGTACGGCGCACTTTCAGAACGATGTTCCAGCGCACTGCTATCTGGCCGGCAATCCGGATCGCCTCATGCAAGTCTTCATCAATCTACTCCGAAATGCGCTCCAGGCCATCCCGGACACCGGCGGCAATATTCGCGTCGCAGCCACTTCTCATGGTCGCATCTGGTCGATCACAGTTGAGGATAATGGCCCAGGAATCCCAGAGGACGTACTACCCGATATCTTTGAGGCCTTCATTACGACCCGCCTTGACTCGCGCGGCACCGGTCTCGGCCTCACCGTCTCCGAAGGGATCATACAGCAGCACGGCGGGACCATCAACGCATCTAATAATCCGGGCGGCGGCGCCCGCATCGAAATTCGCCTCCCGGAACCCAGTTCGGCGCCCGTCTGAACTATGCTGTACGGATGGCGGCCGATTCCTCACAAGCTGATGCGTTAATCGATATCGCAGTCCTCGATGACGATCTCGACTTCCGCAACTACATGGAAGACGTTTTGAAGGACGAAGGCTCCTTCACGGTCCGAACCTTTGCGCACCCAGTTGATCTCTTTGCTGCCGCTGAACAAAAGCTCCCCGACATCATATTGCTCGACATGAAAATGGGTGAATTCAGAGGAGACGCCGTCCTCGAACAGTTGCAAACGCGTTGGCCAGGTGCTTGCGTCATCGTGGTCACCGGCTACCCGTCGTACGAAGACATGCGCGCGACGTTCAAAATGAACGTCTTCGACTACATCACCAAGCCATTTTCGCTGGCACAACTGCGGCAGGTCCTTAGGCACGCCGTTGAAACCCGCGACCTTGGCAAAACTCCTCAGGACCGTCTTCGGGAGCGCCTCGGACATCGCATCAAGATCCTACGGGTTGAGCGAGACTGGTCTTTGAAAGATCTGGCTGGAACCACGAAATTGAGTGTTTCGCAGATCAGCGCCATCGAGCGCGGCGCACATTTGCCATCCATGGAGTCGTTGCTGGCCATATCAAAAGCGTTCGATAAGCGGCCGAGCGAGATTCTTCACTCAATCGATTTCTAACGACGCCGACGGTGGCCGAAACCAACCACTCTGTTGGCCTTCCACCAGCCGCGAAGCGGGACAAGTAGCGCTAAACAACTAGAAATACAGGAGTTAGCGATTGGCACCCCAATTGCCTTCGAGTAGTTGGGAGATTCTCCATGAAACTGCAATCCGTAATAACCATAACCGCTGCAATGCTCGCCGCCTCGGCGTGGGCGCAAGCGCCCGAGTCCGCCTCCGCACGACCCGCTTTGGACGCAAGGGAAGAACCACAACAACCCGGTCCACCGCCGCCTCCAGCCAATCGCGGCGTCCAGTCCGAACTCATTCTGCCGGCCGGCGCCTGGATCAAAATTCGCGTCGACCAGCCGCTCTCCAGCAACCGCAGCCTGGCCGGTGACGGCTTTAGTGGCACACTTACGCAACCCATCGTCGCCGACGGCGTCGTCATCGCGCATCGAGGACAGACCATCGAAGGACGCGTTACCGAAGCCATCAAGGCCGGTAAGGCGAAGGGAACGTCGCGACTAGGCTTGGAACTCACAGAAATCGGACTCGCCGATGGGCAGCAGATGCCCGTCCGCACACAGTTGGTCGAGTACAACGGCGGGACGTCTGTCGGCCGTGACGTCGCCGCCGTCGGAACAACCACCGGAGCCGGCGCCGCCATCGGAGCCGCCGCGGGAGGCGGGATGGGAGCGGGAATCGGCGCGCTAGCCGGCGCGGTCGCTTCCGGGATCGGGGTCCTCGCGACACGCGGACGGGCCACGGAAATTGACACGGAAACCGTCGTGACCTTCCGGACGGTATCACCCATCACAATCTCAACGGAACGCGCCCCTCGTGCCTTCCAGCCCATCCGTCAGACGGATTATGAGCGGCAGTCGCTCGAACGCCGACCCGCCCCGCAACCGCGGCCGTCCTTTTATTACGGCGGCTACAACCCTTATTTCTACGGCGGACCCGGCTGGTTCAACAACTACAACTACTGGGGCCCCCGCCACTACAGCCCGCGTGTCTTCATTGGCGGCGGTGGCCGCGGTGGCTTCGGCGGACGCCGCCGTTAGACTAATGGGTGGCATGCATCGCCGCATCCCCACCCGCAATCAAACCGGCTGGGCCTCGAATCAGCTCAATGAAGTGAGTGAGCTCTTCGTGGCCTATTGCCGTTCCGTTCATCTCCCCGTCCTCGACATTGGCGCAGCCTACGGAGTCGCTACTGTGGCGGCAATAGAAGCCGGCGCCGAAGTCTACGCAAATGACATTGAACCTGAGCATCTTGCCGAAATTGCGAAATCCGTCGCCCCTGAACACGCGGCTAGGCTGATACTTTGTCCCGGCCGATTCCCTCGCGAATTGCATTTCCCCGGCTCCCATTTTTCCGCCGTCCACGCGTCCAACGTTCTACACTTCCTGACTGGTCCTCAACTGCGTCTGGGTTTCGCCGCAATCGCCCATTGGCTTGCTCCGGGCGGGACACTTTTTGTGCAGGCCGCGACGCCGTGGCAGCAGCCATTTCAGGCTTTCATTCCGGTCTACGAGTCGCGACGCGAAGACGGTCTCGAATGGCCCGGATGGATTGAGCGAACGCAAGACTTTTCAAAACACCGTAAGCTCCGCCAAATCCCCGCCAGCATTCATCTATTGGACGATTTCATTCTCCGCCGGAGCGCTGAGGCCGCAGGTCTGATCGTAGGAAATTCCTGGCTCTACCGTCGCCGGGACCTTCCTGCTAGCGTATTTCTCGATGGGCGTGAATGCGCGGGGCTCATCGCCCGAAAACCGGAAAAACCGTTCAAACTGGAGCGCGCCAGGCCGATAACAGATAGAGCCCTTCCGTAATGACCTCGATAACATATTTCAGTTCCACTACGCGCCCCTTCACTAGCCGTGAATTGGTTGCTCTACTCGCTCAATGCCGCGAGCAGAATGCTCGAATCGGCATTACCGGAATGCTCCTTTACAAAGATGGGGAATTTATGCAAGTGCTTGAGGGAACGCCTTCCATAGTTCGACGGAAATTTCTCTCCATCCGACTTGATGATCGTCACGAAAACGTGACGGTCATCCGGGACGAAGCCGTCGACTCCAGACAGTTTTCCGACTGGTCCATGGCGTTCTGGAACTTGAATTCGATTGACCCGGCCAGCATTCCCGGCTACTCCTACTACATGAATACCGCCTTAACAGCGCCGATGTTTCAATCCGACCCAACGCGAGCCCTCGAACTCCTCCTGGGATTTCGCAACTGCTTGTAGCCTGGCGACTGCGCTACAATATTCGGCGGAGCGGACATTGCACGAACTGGCGCGGACATCATTGGAAAATCTGCTTTCTCCGGACCAGGACCAGCAAAATGTGGCCTTCACATCTCTCATGAAGGCCACTGCCGAACCGGTGGATTGGGCTTACGACGTTTGGGATCCACTCGTCAAAGCGCTTACCGATAAGGACAACCGTCGCCGGGCGATCGCCGCCCAGGTTCTTTGCAACCTTGCAAAAAGCGACCCGAAACAGAAAATGCAGAAAACGCTGCCGGCGCTGCTCACGGTGATGAGGGATGAGCGTTTCGTGACCTCTAGGCACTGTCTGCAGTCGATGTGGAAGATCGGCGTGGTGAGCAAGGATCTCCAAAAGCGTCTAATTGAAGGACTTGCGGTTCGCTTTGGGGACTGCGAAGCGGAGAAGAATTGCACGCTGATCCGATACGACATCATCGTAGTGCTGGGTCACCTTTATGATTTAGTTGGCGATGAGCAAATCCGACAGCATGCCCAGGCCTGGATCGCAAATGAGCCAGACCTGAAGTACCGGAAGAAGTACGCGGGTGTATGGACTAAGCGATGACCCTTACCTAGGGCTTTGCCGCCGGCGGAGCGGGTGGCCGGCCCTGCCCGGGCGGCCGAACTGGCTGCGTCAGAAACGCAGCGATGTCCTTGGCCGCCTTCGTTTCGACGCCCGCCTTCTGCCTGAATCCAAGATCCCGAAACCAGTCTATGAATCGGGCCTGCCAAGTGCCGAACGGAATTCCAGTGCGATCCGTCAATCCGCCGCTCATCCGACTGCCGTCGGGCAAGGCGTCACCCGGATGGCGCCAATTGCCGTAAAGATGCATCTCAATATTTGGGACGCCGATCGCGAGCATTGCGCTGTAATACTCAATTGCCCAGATCGCATGCCCGCGATCGCCGGACCCAGCGCAAGCCAGGAATGCCGGGGGTGTGTTACGCGGTATCGGCGGCGCTGTGCGGTACCTTGCGAACGGCGAAGGGCCGGGATAGACAATTCCGACAAAGTCGGGGCGCGACGAGATGCCGGCCAACGGATCGGACGGCTCGCTATTTTTCTTGTCGACTTCTTCAAAGAGTACGGCTCACGGCGCCGACAGTTCCGCCCCGGCCGAGAAGCCCATGATGCCGATTTTTTGCCGTCTATGTTCCAGTCTTTCGCATAGGCCCGCACGAGCCGAATCGCTTGTAGCGCATCGTTCACCGCGTCGGTCTGTGGATCATATCCGTCGCGGCGCAACCGGCTACGCAGTATGATCGTGGTCACGCCGTAGTTGTAAAGGTACGGTACGAAGTCGGCGCTTTCGCCGCCAACGTTTAGCGGCGGGGACGCCCAAGAACTTGCAGTTTGGGTTGAAGTTGATTTGGTGATTGGGGGTTAGTTCCAGGCGCCGGCTTGTGTCCAGCCGGAGAGGTGGCCCTCGTTGTCTTCGGCGTTGGCCCAGATTTTGCGCGGAGCCAGGACATAAGGGGAGCGTAGGGTAAAAGGGACGATAAAGCGAATAGAAGTTGGGTTATTTGGGTTATCCGCCATGGTGCCGTAACCGTACCGTCCAACCTCGCACTGAGAGTTCACAGTGTAATGGGTCACGATATTCCAGAATGCCCGATCACGTTGAAGGCGGTGTTCAGATCACGTTGTCTTCCCCGTATTAGTCGAAGCTCCAAAGTGGCCCGGAGGAGTCAGGGGCGCGCCGATAGGCGCGGCGGAGCGGACCCTTGACGCCGAGGACCACTTTGAGAGGATCGGCACGGGGGAGACAAGCGCGATAAATCCCGG
>Ga0105048_10000567_pt1 | contig 57493 bp, 54 predicted proteins | sample MAT05_FD_78382 | JGI IMG/M metagenome (GOLD analysis project Ga0105048, IMG submission 78382) | Freshwater microbial communities from Lake Fryxell liftoff mats and glacier meltwater in Antarctica - MAT-05 | ecosystem: Environmental > Aquatic > Freshwater > Ice > Liftoff microbial mat | place... | reverse complement strand
TCAGGCCGAAGCCTGGTGGGTCTTCGATAAAACCCTCGACACTGTTCTGGAAATAACGCTTCGGTTGGAAAAGCATCAGTTCGATCAACAACGTACGGTTGTATTTGCCGACACCAAGTTGATGCAGAAAACGCGCTATACCAATAAACCCTTTGAAGAACAACGTGAGCCAGAAAAAATAGTGCTATACCGGAATCGTGCGCTTCGATTACTAGAAGGAAGCCTTAACAGCACATCAGACAAATAAATACTATCCATAAATCAAGCTTATTGATGACAACCTCTTTACCAAAACGATCAGGTTTCTTTGCATTACAGCTGTTCCTTATCACAGTTAGTTTGTGTTATCTCAACAGTGTCACATTCGCGCAGAACAGCCCGACAATCGTACAGGGACGCGTTTCGCGCATTACTACAGGAGAGCCCTTGTCGGGAGCCTCCGTTTTTATTAAAGGCACAAATCGGGGCGTCGTGACCGATGTTAATGGCCGATACCGGCTGACCGTAAACGAACGGTCAACGCTCGTAGTGCGGTTTATGGGTTTCCGCGAAATAGAAGCGGATATTCTGCCCCTTGGTCGCCGGCTCGAGCGAAATTTTGCGTTGACCAGTAATGACACTCAATTGGCCGATGTGGTGGTGGCAGCCAACCGGGTCGACGAATATCTCCAGAAAGTGCCGGTGGCAGCGTCGGTAGTGGGTCGGCGCGACCTCGAACACCGTAGCGTTTATAACACCATGGAAGCCCTCAACAATACCCCAAACCTAATTACCGATTCCTGGCTCAACTCCCAAGTGTCTTTTTCAATTCGGGGATTATCGACCGTCTTCGACAATGCCGGTTTTGAGTCTACGGTAGCCCTGTATATTGATGATGTGTATTTTTCCCGCTCCTTTGCCTTCAACCAAACCCTTATGGACATTGACCGGGTGGAAGTGTTGCGAGGACCCCAGGGAACGCTGTTTGGTAAAAATACCATTGGCGGTGTTATTCATGTTATTTCGGAACAGCCCGAAATGGCTAACAATGGTCAGATCGAACTGAACTACGGAAACTATAACTTCCGCCAGATACGGGCCAAGCTTAATCAGCAACTTATTAAAAACAAATTGGCGGTGCGGCTTACGGGTGCCGTCTCGCTACGCAATGGCTATATTACCGACAAAGTCCCGGCCATCGAAGCGGTAAACAAAACAGGGTTTTATGGTCTTCGCGGTTCGGTTCTTTATACCCCCAAAGAGAACCTAACGTTTACCTTTCGGGGGTATTATGGCCGCGACCAGAACGCCGAAAACACGTTTGTCTACGCCAGCAAACCCGATTACAACCCAGTAGGGCTCAATGCCGACGAAAAGCAGACCACCCACCAAAACCTGCCCAACACATTTGGGAGAAAGCAGTATGGGGGAGTCGTTAAAGCCGAGATCAAACTGGGTCGCAATACGCTGACCAACGTGACGGCTTATAATCAGTCAAACGACGACTATTTTGGCGATAATGATGTGTCAGCCGCTGATGTGTCGCGGTGGGGACGAGCACAGGGGTTAAAAACGTTTAGTCAGGAAATCCGTATTAACTCCCCTCGCGATCAGCCGTTTGCGTATGTGGGTGGGCTTTATTTTCTGAGCGAGCAAATCAGCGCGTTAGATACGTTTACGCTTGAAAAGGGCTTTTTGCCCGTGGCCAAAACCTTGCTCGGCACCGATTTTCCGCTCATAGGTAACCGCTTCAACAGCGAAGGCTATACTACCCGAAGCGCCATCAAGTCGCAAAGTATAGCTGGTTTCTTTTCAGGCAGTTACGAATTAACCAAAAAACTTCGGCTAAACGGTGGTATCCGTCTGACTGTCGAAAACCGCCGGTTGCAATACAAACAGCAGGTACGGCGGCAGCTAGTAGACAGTTTACCCATTGGTTTTATTGACCTCTACGCAACGGATGTGAATGCAGCCGGAAAACCCATCGAACGCAAGGCAAACAATACGGCTGTGTCGTACGATCTAGGTCTTGACTATCGCTTTACACCCACGCTTATGGCCTATTCTAAATTTGTAAAAGGATTTAAAGGGGCTGGATTTAATACGTCGGTTACGACCGATCCAGAAGGCGGGGGCCTGGTTTTTCGACCCGAGTACGTAACCAACTACGAACTAGGGGTAAAGGCTAAAGTAAGCGAGCGTATTCAGATAAACGGAGCCGCCTTTTACATTAATTACAAAGACAAACAGGAACTGCTTGATCAGGGAACGCGGGTGCGGGTAGCAAATGCTCCGCTAACGCGGGGATGGGGCACGGAACTAGAGTTCTCAGGTATGCTCAAACGCTTTCGGCTCGATGCCTCAATTGGCTATCTGAATCTGCACTATATCGACTTTCCGTTTGGCGAAGATGAGGCCGGAAATCCCGTCAATTATGCCGGGAATCAACTTCTAAAAGCACCTAATGTCACTTTCTCGCTGGCACCCGAATATTATTTTATTTTAACCGACAAACTGCGTCTTTACACCAGCCTAAATATCAATCATACAGGCAAAGCGTATAATGACATTGCCAATTCGGAGATAATTGCCCGCCAACCAGCTACGATCTACAATGGCCGGGTTGCCTTAGTACCAGGCAACGGCAAATGGAGCATAGCCTTGTGGGGCAAAAATCTCACGAATCAGTTTTTTATTCAACATGGCTGGGAGTACGATTGGGGCGATCAGATTTCGTGGAGTCGGCCCCGGTACTTTGGCCTCGAAGTGTATTTCAACTTTCGCTGATGCGTTGATGATTATCTACGCCGGGGGTTCACGGGTAATTTAGCATCGCCGGGCCGATAGTTACGGCCAATGCCGAAGTTATAACCCAAGCCAACTGTAACGGTCTGATTACGGGTGGCACCCGGTGCTGATAATACATCGGCTACCCCTTGCGTGTAGCGGGCATCAATTAAAAAGCGTTGACGGCTACGGACTCGAAAGTTAAGTTGGATACCAGCCGTAATCCCAACGTCGATTGGGCGAATAACGGCCTTATTATCGACGCTGTTGAAGTTAGCGCCTGTCATAAAGTTGAACGATGGCCCTAAATAAATGTTAGGCCGAAAACTTCCATCGTCATTCAGAAAATAACGGGCTGTACTCACTACCTCCACATAGTTAATACGCTGACGACCGTCACCGTTTATTTTCTGGGCACCGCGTTGTGAGTATAATACATCAGTAGCAAACCCAAACCGGCTTATATCGCTGTACATTACCCCAAGACCTGCTGCAAAACCAGGTAAAAATTTATTGTCGGGATAATCGCCATTGAGCTTGGAGAGATTCAATCCAAGCCGGGGACCAGCACTCCAGCGTTGGCGGGATTGGGCGTTTGCAGTGGCTAAACCTAGCGTAATGAGTGTGAGTGTAAGTAACGTGAATCGAAGGGACACTATCTTTTGCATTGTGAAAATGTTAATGTGATACTGCGGGGTAAACGACCGCATGGGAGTAATGTTTCGTTTAGAGGAATCTCTTTCGTGAACGGCCCAACTGTCGTATCTTTGAGAGTAGCACACAACAAAAAAATACTTGTATTAATACCTGATGAAACGCCCTTCCCTATATTTTAATGACGACCACGAACTGTTCCGGCAGAGTGTTCGGCAGTTTATTCAGAAAGAAGTTGTTCCCCATACCGAAGAATGGGAAACCGAACGGCGGATTCCACTGTCAATTTTTCAGCGGATGGGTGAGCTGGGCTTTCTGGGTCTTCCCTATTCCGAAGAGTACGGCGGCACCAATGCTGATTTCTGGTTTTCAGTTGTATTTCTGGAAGAATTGGCGCGATGCGGCATGGGCGGCTTTACCACATCGGTCAGTGTGCATGAGTTTATGGCGATTAACCACCTTGCCAAAGCGGGTAGCCCGGCCCTCAAAGAGCAGTATCTGGTTCCGGCTATTGCGGGCAAGCAAGTAGCTGCCCTCGCCATTACCGAGCCCGACGCAGGTTCCGACGTATCGGCAATTCGGACCGTGGCCCGGCGCGAAATAAACGAGGCAACCGGGCAGGAAGAATACGTTATCAGTGGAGCTAAAACCTTCATCAGCAATGGCACCTACGGCGATTTCGTAACCCTTACGGCCAAAACCAAACCTGAAGGCGGCACCAACGGAATGAGTCTGATTGTGGTCGATTTAAACAGCCCCGGCGTAACCCGAACCAAGCTGAACAAGATGGGGTGGCACTCGTCAGACACTGCCGAAATTCGTTTCGACGAGGTACGCGTACCAGTCACCAACCGAATCGGGATGGAGAATATGGGTTTTTACTACCTGATGGAAAGCCTGCAACTCGAACGCCTGGTAGCGGCCGTAATGGCTGTTTCCGGAGCCGAAATGGTTTTGGAGTGGACGTTGCAGTACCTCCAGGAACGGGAAGCTTTCGGCAAAAAAATCGGCAAATTTCAGGCTATCCGCCATAAAATTGCCGACGTAGCCACAGAGATCGAAATGGCCAAACAGTTCGTGTATCACACCTGTTGGCTATTTACGCAAGGCGAAGTGGTGGTAAAAGAGTGCTCGATGGCCAAGCTCTATACCTCCGAAATGCAAAAGCGTGTGGTAGACACCTGTCTGCAATTTTTCGGGGGCTACGGCTATATCGAAGACTATCCCATTTGCCGGGCCTATCGCGACGTACGGGTTGGCACCATTGCTGGTGGTTCGTCGGAAATTATGCGAGAGATCATCGCCAAAATCGTTGTCGACGCCGTAGACTATAAACCGGTGTATGGGCATTAAGAGGAGTGAATCCCTAAACCTTGTTAGTAAAATCCGGAGGTGCAGTTCTGGAGCAAGTATATTGCTTAACTAGCTGTCAGCCAAGCGCTAGTTGATTTCCTGTTTTAAACCAGGTAGGCTTTTAACGACAATGCTCCAGACAATTACATCATCTACTGCGTCATAAGCATGAATGACACGGTTCCGTAAATCGACAATACGGCGTGCATTGGAAATTGCTATGGAACCATCAATTTTCAGGATTCGATTCGTTGCTTCGCCAATTATTTCTAATTCCCGTTCCACTGCTCACCGGACCGTAATGTTCGATTGATAAATGTCAAAGTCCCGTTTTCCATCAAGATGCACATCAATATTGTCGATTGCTCCGGTTATATCAACTAGCCATTTTTGCACGTCCTCACTCATAAATGGCCGTTTTGGTTTGGTTAAGCATGGCAATGAAATAAGGATTTTGCAAAGAACGTTCCGTAACTAAATCAACCGGGCGCTTCAAAACTGATTCTAACGCATGAGCAATCGCAAAGTAGTTCTCTCCATAAAGCATAGGGTCCAGTGAATCATCAAATGCGATCAGTAAGTCAATATCGCTATTTTCACTAAAGTGGTCTGTGCAAACCGAGCCAAAAGCATAGGCCCGCTTTACGCCGTTCTCCCGTAAAATTCGGGTGACTGCTGGTAATTCGTTTGCTAAGGCAGAGTTAATCATGTGCTTTCTGATTTGGAATTGTAAGTATAACCAAAAATCAGGGAATCAGCCTGAAGACAATGACCCGGTTACGTTTCAACCATCAGTTGACCGACTGTCGTGAACAATCATTGCGCCTATAAACCGGTGTATTAGCTATTTCTTCACGATCAGGAATTCTACCCGCCGGTTTTGCTGGCGTCCTTCATCGGTGTCGTTTGTCGCTACGGGTTTATTTTCGCCAAAGCCTTTACTGGCCACGCGATCCGGCTCGATCCCTTTACCAATGAAGTACTCCCGTACCGAATCCGCCCGATCCTGCGATAGTTTTTGGTTCAGCTCATTACCCCCGACGTTGTCGGTATGCCCACCCAATTCGATCACCAGTTTGGGGTTCTCGTTCATGGTCGTCACCATCCGGTCGAGTTCAGGCCCTGACTCTGGCCGAAGCTCAGACTTGCCCGTGTCGAAGAAAACGTTATTCAAACGCACCGTGCGGCCCACTTCAATCGGGATCAGCTTGAGTTCTTTCCCTTTAATCTCCTGAAAACTCTTGGGCATATTGGTCAGGTCAACATTGTCGCCTTCGCCAATGAAATTAGGCGAAATAACGCGCATACTGTATTTTTTGCCGTAGGGTAGTACAATTTTGTACTCGCCCGTGAGCGGGTCCGACGTAGCCTCGCCTACTTCCTCACCATCGGGCAACGTTTGGTACGTAATCCGGGCCTGAACGGGTTTTCCCGTCCGCTGATCAATCACTTTTCCGGTTAGCAGTGCCACAGGGTCAGGGCGGGTAGCATCGTTGGCATTAGTGGCCGTGGCAGACTGACCACCTGAACCAGCCTGAGCGGGCTGGTTGCCTGCCAGCGTTGGGTCGGGGGTATCGTCGATCAGTTTAACTCGTACTACATCGCCTTTGCCTAATGTCTCTCTGAACGTAGTCAAATAGGCATAGTCGCCCGCTGCTGATAGCGTATAATAGGCGTCGTAACCGTCTGTATTGAATTTTGGCCCAATATTGATCGGCTTCGACCAGCGTTTCCAGGTTTTGTCTACGCGCTTAGACACGTACACGTCGTTGCTGCCCTGCCCACCCGTACGGTCACTCGAAAAGTAGAATGTAACGCCGTCAGGAGCTAAAAAAGGAGTCGTTTCAGTAAAGTTTGTGTTGATGTCGGCCCCCAGATTCATGGGTTTGCTCCACGACCCGTCTTTCTGACGAAAGCTTACATACACATCGTCTTCTTTGCTATTTTTTTTCTCGCTGAACGCCATCAACAGGGTTTTTCCGTCTGCCGACAGAAAACCGCAGTCAAACTGCCCTTTACTCATGCCCTCGTAGCCGGGTAGGTTAATTTTCTGAGGAATCCCCCAGCCATTGGCCGTGCGTTTGCTCAGCGAAAACCCCCGCGTCTCGTAGTTACCGCTCACATAAGCTCCCTTAACCAGCATTGTGCTGCCGTCGGGCGTAATACTATATAAACAGTTATATTCTTCTTTATTGAGTGGCGATGCCATTCGACGGCCGGGTCCCCACTTTCCGCTGGGGTCTAATTCGGAGTACCAGATATCCTGACTGCCCTTATCGCCATGGGTGTTCTGAGGGTGGCTAATCCGGGCGAAATACAGCGTCTTACCATCCGGCGAAATCACCGGATTAATTTCATTGTATTCTGAATTGACCTGATTTCCTAGATTTTCGGCCTTCGATTGGGAATACAAACTGGGCGAAGCAAAGCCGAAAAACAAACTGGCCAGAAAGATGCCTTTGGTAGTCATTGAGTTATAAACGATGGGAATAAGATGTCATCTCTATCAACGAAAAAGAGGATTATAGTAGTACAGCGGATTCAAAATCCATTGTCCATCATTACTCCGGAAATTCGGCCAGTACCGTCACACCCCCTTTCATTTTGTCGCCTATTTTCACTTTGATTTCGGCATCAAGCGGCACATACACATCAACGCGAGACCCGAACTTGATAAAACCCATTTCACTACCCTGCTCCACGGGTTGATCTTCTTTTACGTACCACACGATGCGCCGGGCCACGGCTCCTGCAATCTGCCGGAACAGTACCTGAACGCCCGATTTCATTTCTAAAACTACCGTAGTGCGTTCGTTTTCAGTGCTCGACTTGGGGTGCCAGGCTACCAAATACTTACCGGGATAGTAGCGGAAGTATTTTACAATACCCGTGACTGGGTTACGGTTTACGTGAACATTCAGGGGCGACATAAAAATAGAAATCTGCCGCCGATGGTCTTTGAAATATTCGGTCTCATTGGTTTCTTCTAGTACCACTATCGTTCCATCGGCAGGAGCTACCACCTGCCGGTCATGAAGAGTGAGCGGGCGGTTAGGAATCCGAAAAAACTGCACAACCAGGCCAAACAGAATCAGGCTGATGACACCCATCAGAACAAGGGCCGTTGAGTTTTCAGCAAACAGAAAATAATAAGCAAGGCCATTAATCGCCAGCAACGCCAAAGCGGTGGTGAGCATAATCGTATTGCCTTCGCGGTGTAGGTGCATATCGTAGATAAAAACGGTTGTCAGATGATGCTACAAAATTAGACGCTTTTACCCAAAAACAGTAGTGCCACGCTTTCTGTAGCGTGGCACCGGTACTAATGATAAACTATTCTTAATATGCGCCCCGGAACTTGTACGTACTGGCCACTTTCTCAATAGCGACCACGTAGGCTGCTAGGCGAAGGGGTATTTTGTGTTTTTGCGACATTTCGAATACACGGTCAAAGGCATCTTTCATAGCCCGGTCGGCCCGGCGGTTAATCCGGTCGAGGGTCCATTTGTAGCCGATGCGGTTTTGTACCCACTCAAAATAAGACACGGTTACGCCCCCGGCATTGGCCAGAATATCGGGTACCACCAGAATACCTTTGCTGTTTATGATTTCATCGGCACTGGCCGAGGTAGGACCGTTGGCCCCCTCCACAATCATTTTCGCCTGAATCTGACCCGCGTTCTCATCAGTAATTACATCTTCTTTAGCCGCCGGAACGAGCAAATCGACGGGTAGCGTGAGAAGTTCTTCGTTAGTGATTTTTTCCGCGCCGTTGAACCCTTCCAACGTGCCTTTATTCGCATTGCGGTAATTGAGTGCCGCCGTAATGTCGATGCCCTTCTCATTATAATAGCCGCCCGAAATATCACTGACGGCCACCACTGTAACCCCGCGCTCGTGCAGGAGTTCGGCGGCAAACGAGCCAACATTACCAAAGCCCTGAATAGCCGCAGTAGCGCGGTAAGGATTCATCCGAAGTTTGTCCATCGCAGCCAAAGCCGCTACCGTTACGCCACGGCCAGTGGCCTCGGTGCGACCCAACGACCCGCCCAGAACCAGCGGCTTGCCCGTTACCACACCGTTTACGGTCATACCGCGCGACTTAGAATATTCATCGACGATCCAGGCCATTTCGCGGGGGCCGGTACCCATGTCGGGAGCCGGAATGTCACGATCAGGGCCAAATACGTCGAGCATTTGCACGGTATAGGCACGAATCAGTCGTTCGATTTCACCGGCCGACATTTCGCGGGGGTTACAGGCTATTCCGCCTTTGGCTCCGCCGTAGGGAATGTCGACAACGGCACACTTCCAGGTCATCCAGGCAGCCAAGGCCCGAACCTCATCAAGGTGAACGCCGGGGTCGAGCCGGATACCGCCTTTTGAAGGACCCAGAATGTTGGAATGGATAACTCGGTATCCCTCGAATACGCGAATACTACCGTTATCCATTGTAACCGGCAGACCAACAATTACTTGTCGGGCCGGCACTTTCAGAATGTCATACATTTCGTCGGAAATACCCACAATTTGGGCAGCCGCATCAAAACGCGACATCATCGACGCAAGTGGATTCTCTTTATCTTTTATCGGTGCTGGTTCAATATATCCCATGACCATCGTGTTGATTCCTTCTTTAAACTAAAGTTGTTGATGAAGTATCTGCTGTAAAATTATCAAAACAAAAACGATAATGCATAAAGTATATTTTTTCTCAAACAAGTCCTATTAATGGTTTATAAAATATTCATTGCTTGTATGATAAAGAGTCAAAATTGGATTAGGACATATGTCATAAAATCAAAATTTTCATTGGGAAACAGGTACAAGGACAGTTAGCTAATTTTTTCAAAAATTTAAGTGAACGCCCTACACTTATTGAAAAGCCCACCGTTCGTGTGTAGCTTTGTAGTGGTAAATGAACGTACACAGTTTATCGAGTCCATTATGGTTCAGGAAGAAAAGAAGCGCTATTCGGAGGAGGATTTGAAGGAATTTACAGTCCTGATTAGCCAAAAACTCGAAGCGACCCGTAACGAGCTTAACTACATTAAAGAAACGCTGAGTAAGCGAAACGATAGTGGCACCGACAATACGTCGGGCAACTCGAAGGCTCTCGAAGACGGAGCCGACACTAGCGAACGCGAAAACTTAAGTCAGTTGGCCGTTCGTCTGCAAAAGTTTATTCAGCAACTAGAAGCCGCTATGGTTCGTATCAAAAACGGCACCTATGGCATCTGCAAAGACACAGGAAGGCTGATTCCCAAAGAACGACTTCGCGCTGTTCCCCATACGCAACAAACCATCGAGGCCAAGTTGCGCCAGTCGAATTAACAAAAAAGCCCTGGCGAATTCGCCAAGGCTTTTTTGTTAAAACTTCACCCTCAATCCCACCAGCACATGCCGGCCAGCCTGTGGGTAGTAGGCATTATCGGCGGTAACCTTCCCCTCCGACACATAGGCGTACGAATAACCATTCGACTCATACAGCTCGTTGAATGCATTGTTCAATAACACTGTCAGGCCAATCTCCTCCGCAAATTTGGGTTTCCACACATACGCTAAGCGAATGTCATTTACAAAATAGGGATTCAGTTTCCGGTTCTCATTCGACGTGTTATCCAGATATTGTTTCCCTACGTATTTCGAAAGTAGCGACAGGTCGAGACCTTTTGCCAGTGTATAGGTCAGTTGCGAACCGGCAATCATACCAGAAGAGAACGAAATGTCTGTGCGGTTGTAAGTACGCATATCCTGACTTCCCGCATCGAAATTATCCAGATATTCTATAAAATTCTGGATTTCATTTCGGCTAAACGTTGTATTGACGTTCCAGCGCAGTGCTTTCGCCAGCAGAAAACCTGCTTCCAGTTCGATGCCTGCCCGGTAGCTCCGACCCACGTTTACCCGGTTATAGGCGCCCACGTCGTTGATACGTCCCGACAATACCAACTGATCCCGGTAGTCCATGTAGTAGGCGTTGGCCGTGAACGACAGCCGTTGTTGGCGGAGTTTGTAACCAGCCTCCCAGTCGTACAGGCGCTCCGGCCGGGGGCGGCTCGCAGGAGTCGATTGGGTGTAGTCGTCGCGGTTGGGTTCCTTATTGCCCACGCCAAACGAGGCATACACTGTACTTCGGTCGTTGAGCACGTAGGTTAATCCTGCTTTAGGATTGAAGAAGGTCAAACTCGCCGACTGCGTTACGTTCTGGAGATTATTGTTGAACCCCAGGAAGGCGTAATTAACGGTACGAAGCTGCAAATCGCCGAAAGCAGTCAACTTGGGCGTAAACTGGTAGTACGCTTTGGCGTACATATTAAAATCGGTTTTAGTAGCGTCGTCTTCGTAATAACGCTGCCTGATGTTGCTGCTGCCGGCAAACCGCGCCCAGATTACCTCGCCAAAGTGCTTGCCTTTATATTGATTCCAGCCTCCGCCAATGTTACCCGTTAGCTTACCAAAGCCGGTATAATCTAACGAGAAAATACCACCGTAATAATCATTATCGAGCCAGCGACGGCGGATCAGGTCAGTACGTTTGATAACCGAATCCTTGATCACGACGTTAGCCAGGCTGTAGTTCTCCAATTTGTCGTTGTCCCGGAACTGCTCGTAATGCCCCCGTCCTTTCGTGTAAAAGGCCGATGCATTCAGCCGCCAGTTCCGGCTTAGTTCGTGCGACGAGACTAACTGATATTGATCTTGTTGATAATTATCGGTTTCGTTATCGTAAGTCAGCGAGTTGTAGGTACGATTTGTTGGCAGGATGTTTTCCGGTACGCCGTTCCAGGCCTGATAGGTTTGCTCCTGCCCCGAAAACACATTGAGCCGGATGTAGCTCTTCTTGCCATAATAGCCCCCCGATACATAAAATGATTTTAGGTTTGAGAAGGCCCGGTCAATAAAACCGTCTGACTTGATGGTCGACAGCCGCGCATCGACAACCCAGTGATCGTGTAACAACCCCGTTCCGGCCAATACATTTGCTTTTCGCGTATTAAACGACCCTCCCGATAAATTCACCTCGGCATAGGGGTCTCGTTGAAGGGCATTGGTTTGCACATTGAGGGTGGCTCCAAAAGCACCGGCTCCGTTAGTACTTGTGCCAACCCCGCGCTGAATCTGTACGCTGCTCACCGACGACGCAAAATCGGGCATATTCACCCAAAACGTGCCCTGCGATTCGGCATCATTGTACGGAATCCCGTTGAGTGTCACGTTGACCCGTGTGGCATCGGACCCACGAATCCTAATCCCGGTGTAGCCCACACCCGCGCCCGCATCCGAAGTAGTTACGACCGAGGGAGTAAAGTTGAGCAACAGGGGCAAATCCTGGCCCAGATTCAGTTTGCGGAGTTCGGGAGCCGTAACCGTCGAAAATGCCATCGCCGATTTGTCAGTAGCCCGCGTTGCACTCACCACCACCTCATCGACAACCAAGGCTGTACGAACTAAAGTAACATCGAGCATCGTGTTATCCCGAATAGTCACCGATTGTGTTTGCGGTTCGTAACCCAACAGCGAGAATCGGAGCGTATAGGTGCCGGGACTCAGGTTGGAGAGTCGATAGCGACCTTCTGCATCGGCAGATGTCCCTCGAAACGTGCCTTCGATTGTAATCGCCGTACCGGGCAATACACTTTCAGCATCACGAATTTGGCCAGTTAATCTGGCCGATTGGGCCATTGCAGCCAGACTGAGCAGCCATAGCCCGAGGCTGTAGGCTAGGCGGTAGGTTGTCTTTTTTTTCATCGAAGACGAAAAAACAACGAACAGGTAAAGGGGCTGTTACCTACCGTTTTGGTTTATAATAAGATAGATTTACGGCAACTACACACTCGTGCGTTGCTCCTGTTCCCTGCTGCGGCATTACCCGTGTACAGGTTCAATGGGTATAATCTCAGCCCGTTGTTATAGGGCACCCCTGGTAAGATTAGCGGAAGCAAAGGTAAAAAGAAAATACAGTGAACCATTTATAAAATTTAAATGTACAAACATTAAATGTATAAACAGTTAAAACATCTCCTTCACCTTTACCAGTTTATATACCATGCAAACGCTCATAAACGGACTCCATCACATTACGGCCATCGCGGGCGAGGCCCAGCGCAATGTTGATTTTTACACAGATATTCTCGGTTTACGGATGGTTAAGAAAACCATCAACTTCGATGCGCCCAACGTATATCACCTCTATTATGGTGATGAAACAGGCTCACCAGGAACGATCATGACCTCGTTTCCGCACGGCAAAATTGCGCGTGGTCGCAAGGGAACCGGACAATTGACGTACACGGCTTTTTCAATACCAACGGCTTCGCTTAGTTTCTGGATCGACCGGCTCAACGATTACCACATCGCGTTTGCCGGACCCTACAAACGGTTCAACGAGACTTACATTCGATTCGATGATTTCGATGGAATGGGAATCGAATTGGTTGCGAATGACGACGATACTCGCAAAGGCCGGACAAGAGGACCGGTTTCGGCAGAGCTTGCCATTCGTGGTTTCCACACGGTGGCCCTAAACGAAGCCAATCCTGACGCAACTATCAAGTTACTAACCGAGAGTATGGAACACACCTTGATTGCCGAAGAAGCTGGCCGTTTCCGGTTTGGGGCCGGGCCGCGTTCGGCGATCAATGCCGTATCAGGGAATTTTGTGGATGTACAGCACTCTCCGGGCGAGTTGCGTGGGCATCAGGGAGCCGGATCGGTACACCATATCGCCTTTTCGACAGACAATCATGAAACGCAGGTGACCATTCGGGAGAAACTAATTGATGATGGATACATGCCAACCGAAATTCTGGATCGGCAGTACTTCAAGAGTATTTACTACCGCGAACCAGGCGGCATTCTGTTTGAAATTGCGACTAATCCGCCGGGCTTTTCGGTCGATGAGCCAGTTGAATCATTAGGTCAGGCATTGAAATTGCCGGAATGGTATGAGCCTCGTCGGGCGCAAATTGAGGCAGGTTTACCAGAAATTAAGTACTGATGTTATGATTCATAACCCGAATAACATAGTCACGGCAGGTGTGCCGCTCGAAGAAGCCAGAAAAGTGATGGTCATGGTGCATGGCCGGGGTGGTTCAGCGCGGGATATCCTGTTGCTAAACCAGCACATTGACCAACGGGACGAATTTGCGTTTGTAGCACCAGAAGCAACCAACAGCACCTGGTATCCTTATTCGTTTCTGGAACCGATGGAGCGCAACGAACCCTATCTGTCGTCGGCTCTAACAACGCTGGCCATGCTGCGGGCGCGGTTACAGTCAGACTATAATTTCAACGCATCTCAGATTTACTGGCTTGGTTTCTCGCAGGGGGCCTGTCTGATGCTCGAATATGTGGCTCGCAACCCTTTAGCCTACGGTGGCGTATTTGGGCTTAGCGGTGGGCTGATTGGCCCGCCTGGCACCCCACGAAACTACGAAGGAACGCTCGACGGGACACCGGTGTTTTTAGGGTGTAGTGATCTAGACCCACACATCCCCGAGACACGAGTTTTCGAGACCGAAGCCGTACTGAGTGGGATGGGGGCTACCGTAACCGCTACCTTATACCCAAATTTTCCGCATTCGATTAACGAGGATGAGCTAAAAATGATTAACTCGCTGCTCGGTGCGCGCTAAGACTGATTTGTTATGAGCCAATTTATGGTTGAGTTCGATCTTCCTGCTGAGATGAACCACGAGTTTATGCAGAAGATACCGGCCCAACGGCTAAAAGTAAATGAGCTGATGGAGAGCGGCAAAATTTTGTCATACTCGCTCTCTGCCGATCGACAGAAGCTGTGGTGCATTCTGAAAGTAGAGTCTGAACTGGAAGTAATGGAGGTGATCGCGGATTTTCCGTTGATCAAATATATGGCCCCGACTATCAACGAACTCATGTTCCACAACATGGTTGCGGCTCGTATTCCATTATTTTCATTGAACTAGATGGTATGTCGTAAATATTGTGGGTAGTCGTATTTTGGCCGAAAATTAACGGATGGAACTAGCCGAGTTTTATAAGAAACTCCTGGCGATAGACAGGCCCTGGCAAATAACCAAGACAGAAGTAGACTCAACCAAATCGGCAGTTTATATCTATTTAGGTCATCCAAAGGGAGTACAGTTTGCTTGTCCCTGCTGCCATAAACCGTGTGCGATCTATGACCACCAAAAAGGCAGAATATGGCGCCATTTAGATACGTGTCAATACCAAACTTGAATCTGCGAATTAGCAAATAATCCCACATTAGGAACGCCTATCGGTAAAGACTGCTACAAAATACGTGTTGCAATCGCGTCCAAAGGGAAGGGCAAGAGTGGTGGGGCCAGAATGATAACCTATGTTCGGGTTGTCAGAGAGACCGTATTTCTGCTGGACATCTACGACAAATCGGAACAAGCCTTTATCTCCGCTAAAGAACTTCGGTTACTAATTGACATTCTTGCCGGGGATTAAATAGACAATAGCCATAAATTATATGGCCTGCTCTGATGGACAGAGCAGGCCATATGCTGTCTATATTTACCACAATATCATTGCTCGAACGCAATTCTGGCGTGAGCCATGAGGTGCTTGTTCATCTCTGCCCAGGTACGGTTCCACGAGTTTTCGGCCAGCAAGCTATCAATGGCTTCCCAGTTGGTGGTGTGCTGGCAGGAAAGGATACGTTCGATAGCTTGTTCAAATGCATCGACTGAATCGGCGATCTGTACAAAATCGGGCGCACCATACGTGCGAATTACATCGCGTATGGGTGTTGACACCACGGGAAGCCCCGCCGAGAGGTACTCCGGCGTTTTGGTCGGGCTAATGAATCGGGTCGATTCGTTTAGGGCAAATGGTAGAATGGCCACATCCCAATTGCTGAAATAAGCGGGCAACTGCTTGTAGTCCTTCATGCCGAGATAATGTACGTTTGGCTCCTGGGGTAGGCTCGCCGGGTCGATTTTAACCACCGGCCCCACCATCACAAACTGCCAGTCGGGTCGGCGACGGGCCACTTCGGCAATCAATTCCCGGTCGAAACGCTCGTCGATAACCCCGCTGAACCCGATGCGCGGCTGGTCGATAGTGCGCTGATCGTCGGGGTCGGGGAGTTTGGCCCTGGCAGCCGCAAAGTGGTCATAATCAATGCTGCTTGGAAAGGCAAACACGGATTTATGGCGGTCGCGTTTGGCTTCGTACAGGCTGTAGCCGCCCGTGAACATCACTGCCGCCTGCGCCATAAGCTCCTTTTCTTTGTTGATCAATTCGCGGGGGGCACCCCAAAACGCCGACAGTTCGTCCATGCAATCATACACGGTTAAAGCCGGCTTTAAATGGTCTGTAAAGAGCAAGGCCATGGGGGTATAATACCAGGCAACGTAGTCCGTAATTTTTTCACGCTCAATCAGTTCATCAACCAATTGCCGCTGGTACTGAATAAACTTCTCGTGTGAAATGCCGTGGGGCAAATGTGGCACCACAATGTTGAGATTCTCGCTTCGCTGACAAACGCTTACCCGCAACTCGTTCCCCCAAATTGGTTCTTCAATATAATAGACCCGGTAGTTTTGGCTGGCGCGGGTCATAAGATGTTGGGGCCGTTGATAGACAAAATTCCAGCGTAAATGAGAGAAACAAATCAACGCCTGGGGCTGCTCGTTCTCTGATTGCCGGGGAGTAAGAAAGGAGGGCTGACGTATGTTGTCAACATTCTTTACAATATCGTCTACTAATGCGGCACCTGCGTAGTCGGGAAATTTCATAACGGTTAGTCATTAGGTAAATCTGTGACGGGGTAAATGGGGTAATTTCTCCAATTTACCCCATTACCCGAGCTACTTACCTACTGTGCGACTTGTTTGTTAGTTGCAGATTGTATAAACTGATGGAACGGTCCCGCTTACTTATGAAGGAATCGGAGTTATTCTTTATCCTCCAGAACCGACCGGACAAGGTAGTTAGCCGAAACGTCGTTTTGGGTAATAAATTTAGTAAGCCACTGCTCCTGCAAACCCGTAACTTTCAACAGTTCCTGCCTATTCATTCCACGCGCTTGCCCATCCAGCACTTTTTCAACAATAGTTTCTAAGTAGCTTAATTTACGCTGTACGGCGGCTTTTCCATTTTTCAGGACTGGATTGTGGCAACAAAAGAGTGTGTCAAAGTCAAGTTTTAGAATCTCGCGGGTTGCTTCAATCATCTGGTAAATATTTTCGCCCCGGCGAAACACTTTAAGGTTACCCACATAAAAATCACCAGCAAACAACCACCCTTCGCTGGGTTCGTGTAATACATGATGATCGTCGGAATGGCCGAGTGTTAAGATCGGAGTCAGGCGGTATAGACCAGCTTCTATAACGGCGGGCAACAGGTCGGCATCCGGGCAGGGGTCGATGGCCCCAAACCAGAATTTCTCGTAGGGCATCAGGGGGAACGCATGGCTTATACGTTGCGCCGTTAATGATCCTGCCAAAACCCGGCAGTTGTGTTGCCGACGTAACGCAGCCGCATTGCCCGAATGATCTTCGTGAAAATGAGTCAGCACAATCTGACGAATAGTTTTCTGAGAAAACGTGGCTAAAATATCGGGCTGACAATGTTGCTGCCCGGTGTCGATGAGCGTATCATGCAAAAAATAGCACCAAACCGGAAAGGGTTTCACAAACCGAACCGGCGAATAACCAAACTGATACCCCTCTACAGGGCCATGACGAAGTGTTGAGCGAGTACGCATTGTGCAAAATTCGCCTAACAATTCGTACTTTTCCATAATAAATGATTGCCTTCTCGCTCACCCAAGCGTCGAAGCGTCACTCAATCGACTAATCACTCAATAAAATGAAACACACGCTACTCCTGTTTATTTCGCTGGTGGTTCTGCCCGCCTTTGCCCAATTGCCCAACACGACTCAGTTGCAAGCTATCACTCAGAAGCACATTCGGGGATCGTATACCGACCTGAATGAGTTTCTGAGCATTCCCAATAATGCTCACATTACGGGGCAAATGCAGCCCAATGTCGAGTGGCTTCGGCGGGCGTTCGAAAGTCGCGGGTTCACTGTGTCAACCCTGTCAACACCCACAAATCCGCTCGTATTGGCCGAAAAGTCGGCGACGGCGGGTGCAGCCGCTACCGCAACAGGGAATCCTAAAACGCTGCTGCTTTATATGCACTTCGATGGGCAACCCGTTGTGCCGAGTCAATGGCAACAACCCGACCCGTATAAACCCGTGTTGAAACAGCGCGGCTCCGATGATACCTGGACTCTGCTGGACTGGACGAAACTCCAAACGGAGTATAACCCTGACTGGCGCATTTTCGGGCGGTCATCGTCGGACGATAAAGGGCCTATTGCCATGTTGCTGGCCGCTCTGACGGCAATGGAGCAGGAAAAAATACCGCAGCGCTACAACCTCAAGGTGATTCTGGATAGTGAAGAGGAAATAGGATCTCCTCATCTGGCCAAAACCGTACTGGCTAATAAGGACAAACTAGCGGCCGATCTGCTACTGGTGATGGATGGTGGGCGGCACCTTTCTAACCTGCCCACGCTTATTTACGGGTGCCGGGGCATAACAACGGTTACGCTCACCACGTTTGGGCCACGTGGCCCGCAGCATAGTGGTCACTATGGCAACTATGCACCCAACCCGGCTCTGCGAATGGCCCAACTGTTGGCGGGAATGAAAGATGAAGATGGCCGCGTCACGATTCCGGGGTATTATGATGGCATTAAGATTGATAAGAAAGCGGCTCAGCTACTGGCTGCCGTTCCCGACGACTCCGCTCAGATTGCCAAAACGGTAGGAATGGCCGCTCCTGACCGCGTAGGTCGCAACTACCAGGAAGCCCTGCAATATCCCTCGCTCAACATTCGGGGTTTGCAAAGTGCCTACGTCGGTAATCAGGCCGGTACTGTTATTCCCGACCGGGCTATTGCCGAACTGGATCTTCGGCTGGTGCCTGAAACAAACCCGGTTCGCCTGCTCTCGCTCCTGAAAACCTATATTGAAGGGAAAGGATACCATATTCTGGATCGCGAACCGACCGAAAGTGAGCGGATGCAATACCCCAAACTGATTCAGGTACAGGCTGGCCACGAGATGCTACCCTTCCGAACGGATATTGGGATACCCGAAGATGTGTGGCTTACGAAGGCGATGGTCCGCGCTTTTGGCCGTGAACCGGTTAAAATCCGTATGACGGGCGGTTCCGTGCCTATTGTGCCATTTCTCCGCACCCTCAACATTCCGGCTATTCACGTACCGATGGTAAACCTGGACAATAACCAACATGCCCCCAACGAGAATTTGCGGCTGGGCAATTATGTAGAAGGCGTTACAACCTGGCTGGGTATTCTGACAAATTAAAGTTCCAGTACGGCCTTCACATTCAGTGTAAACCCGACTAATACATCTTCTCCCGACAGGGTTTGATCAAAGGGTGTTTGATCGGGGTTGTCGTTTGGACGGTAAATGGTTGTCGTTTGCTCCTGCGGATCAACGAGCCAGGCAAGCCGAACCCCGTTGGCTAACCACTTACCCATTTTCAGTTTTAATTCAGTCAAACTGTCGGATTCGGACCTGACTTCAATCACAAAATCAGGAGCAATGGGTGCAAACTTCTTTAACTGTTCCGCTGTGACGGTAGCCAGCCGCTCTTTGCTAACCCAACCCACGTCGGGAGCACGCATGGAGGTGTCGGGCAGCTTGTAGCCACCATTGGACTCGGAAGTGCGCCCGGTTTTTGCCTGACGATTCCAGTTGCGAACTTCACCAAAGAGTTCGCCGTTTGTAAAACTCGACTCTAATCCGGTGGGGGGCATAATAATAATCTGTCCGTTTTCGTCACGCTCGATTCGTAACTCAGGATTAGCTGCACAGAAATCATACAGCTCATCATCCGAGAAAACGTCGATCCTACGTGGGATCTGAAGGGTAATTGCTTGCATAACAATAGGTGCTTTTACCAAAGATAACCAATTTCCTGCTACAATTTCTCTACAATGAAATCCGTCATCATCTGGTATAAATGCTGGCGGGTGTTGCCTCCGTAGATACCGTGGTTACGGTTGGGGTAGTAGAACGACCGGAAGGAGCGTCCGGCTGCTATCAGCGCATTTACAAACTCAATGGAGTTCTGGAAATGGACATTATCATCGCCCGTACCGTGAATCAATAAGAAGTTGCCCCGGAGTTTATCCGCATGAGTAACGGGCGAATTGTCGTCGTAGCCACTGGGGTTGTCCTGCGGGCGTTTGAGGTAACGTTCCGTATAAATGGTATCATAGAAACGCCAGTTGGTGACGGGCGACACCGCGATACCGGTTTTGAACACATCGGCACCGAGCGTCATGCAGAGGGCCGTCATGTAGCCGCCATAACTCCACCCCCAGATGCCTACCCGGCCGGGATCAACATAGGGCAGGGTTTTCAGGTATTTGGCTGCATCGATCTGATCCTGTGTTTCGAGTTTCCCCAACTGTCCGTAGGTGACCGTGCGGAACGCGTTGCCACGAGCACCCGTCCCCCGGTTGTCGACCGATACAATCACGTAACCTTTTTGCGCCAGCAATTGATACCAAAAGTAATCACGGCTATCCCATTCATTTTTAACGGTTTGGGAACCCGGCCCACCATATACAAACATCAGCACCGGGTAGCGTTTGCGGTCGGCCGCTGCCGTGCTATCGAAGTTAGCCGGGCGAATCATCCAGGCATTCAGCCGCTCGCCGGATGGCGTTGGAACGGTGAAAAACCGTTTCGGTGAAATCTGGTAGAGATTGAGCCGGCGACGCAAATTTTCGTTGGTTTCCAGCATTCTGACGGGCTTCAATTCGGTATTGGCCGTACGATAGAGGCTCACCGTTAGGGGTGAGTTGGCGGTTGTATGCGAAAGTAGGTAGTATGCAAAATCGGGGCTAAAATTGGCCGAATATGTCCCTTTTCCCAAACTCAAACGTTGCTTGTTGCGCCCATCCAGGCCAATCCGAAACAAGTGTTTTTCAACGGCCGAGATCTCCGCCGAGAGGTAATAGGCCACCTGACTCTTCTCGTCTACACCCAGTAGATTCAGGATTTCGTAATTACCACTCGTAACCGGTCCAAGCATAGTACCACTCATATCGTAGCGATACACGTGCTTGAAGCCACTCCGTTCGCTGGTCCAGATAAATGTTTTACCGTCGCCCAGATAGGTTAGGTCATCTGTAAACTCCAGATCGACATAGCTTGGTTGGCCGCCAAGAATTTCATTGGCCGTTTCGGTCAACACCACTGTCGATTTGCCCGTTGTGGCATCAGAATGAATCAGATCAAGCTTGGTTTGGAGCCGGTTTAGGCGCCTTATCGACAGTAGGTTGGTATTTTTAGTCCATTGGATACGAGGCAGATAAATATCACTTTCCAGACCGGTGTCAATCTTGATTTTCTGGCCCGTTGTGGCGTCAACAACCCAAACGCTCACTGTCGAGTTGTCTTCACCCGCTTTGGGATATTTGAATTTATAGTCATTGGGGTACAACTCGCCCCAGGTCTGCATGTTGTATTCCGGCACCTGGCTCTCATCGAATCGAATAAAGGCGAGCCGTCGACTGTCGGGCGACCACTCAAAAGCCCGCGCCATACTGAATTCTTCTTCGTACACCCAATCGGCGCCCCCGTTGATAATGGCGTTGCGCTTACCATCGGTGGTCAGTTGTTTCTCGGCCATCGTGTTCAAATCAACCGTAAACAGGTTATTGTCGCGCACAAAAGCCACCCGCCGGCCATCGGGCGAAAAAGTGGCATACTGTTGCTTTTCGCCCCGACTCAGGAGTTTCAACTGGCGCGTAGCCAGTTCATGTACATAAAACGTGGCCAGGCTCGACCGACGGTAAATTGGTTCTTCGGCGGTGGTGAGCAGCAGTTTCTGTTCATCGGCACTGAGCTGATAATCCTCAATGCTGATATTTTGCCCAGCCCGCGCTATTCGTTCATCAAACAAAGTATCAACAGCTCGGCCATTCGTAGCACCGCCGTCGGTAATCGAAAATTTCACAATACGTCCATCGGCCAGGGTAGTGTAGAAGCCTCCCGATTTCATCCAGTTGACTCCCTGCACCGTTCGGGGTGCAAAAGTGCCTGCATTACGGCCCCAGATGTCATCTAATGTGATTGCTTTGGGCGGAGCAATTTGGGACTGGCTGGCAAGGGCGGGCAGCAATAGCAGTAGGCTAACCCACAAACGGAACGAACGAAGCATACGTTGAAACTTCTAAAAAAAGGATAACCCCAATATTGGGGTTAGACGAGGGGTAAAAATACAAAAAAAGCCCAACCATTTCTGGACTGGGCTTACGATCTGAGCCTGTGGTTATTTCGTACCCCCTTCGATCAGCAAACTCTTGCGTTTCAGGATTGTCTCCATGAACCGAATGTCGTGGTCGCTGGTAAAAATGCTGAATGGCAGGTATAAGAACTGCGCTTTGGCCAGCCCCCGTGTTACAAACTTGGCAAACCAGCTGGCTTTTACATTCTTCAGAGCCGCTTCATTGTCCAGATAGAAAATGTAGGCAGTCTTACCTTTCTCCACGGCTTTAATCTGATCCCACTTCAGCAGACCACCTTCTTTGGCGTTGATGCGCATCAGTATCTGGCGGCTATCAATTTCATACACGTATTTCTCGAACAGGGGTTTGCTTTGCTCCATTTGCGAGATGCCTGTGATCTGAATGGCCCAAAACAACACATAAATCAGTGTCAGCAGGAAGATCACTACATAAATCCAGATGTTCGGGTAAACGCCCGTGATGCCCAGAATGGCATTGATGAAAATAAACGCGAGGGGAATGAAAATGTACTTCCAGTTGTCGCGGAGCCATTGCTTCAACGCGACGTTGATGTACGTTTTCTGGTCAATAGCGTAACGTTTTGTCTTAACAATCATGTTGCCTAAAAATGAAGGCACAAATATACGGGGTGTAGGGCAAGTTTGGGTTTATAGACGATTAAGGATTTCTTTTTCGACAGGATTACACGATGAAACTAGATTATTCCTTGGTTGAAATCCTCTTTATCCTGTAATCCTGTCGAAAAATAGCGTTTCTTTTATCGTTTTGCTCGTTCATATTGTACTGGCCAGGTTACGTGTTCACCCAATTCGCGGGCAGCATGAAGTGGGAAATAAGGGTCGCGCAGAAACTCGCGAGCCAACAAAACAAGGTCTGCCTGGCCATTGGTCAGAATAGCTTCGGCTTGCTCGGGGGTGGTAATCAATCCTACCGCTCCCGTTGGCAAGCCTGTTTCGCGTTTGATCTGGTCGGCAAACAGGACCTGATAACCGGGACCAACCGGAATTGCGGCTTTTTGTACGTTGCCGCCCGAAGAGCAATCAATCAGGTCAACACCGAGTTGCTTCAGCTGCAACGACAATTGTACGGAGTCGTCAATTATCCAGCCGCCCTCGGTCCAGTCGGAGGCCGACACACGCACAAACAACGGATATTCATCGGGCCAAACGCTCCGCACATCCTGCACAATTTCGCATACAAACCGGGTTCTGTTCTCAAACGAACCCCCGTATTCATCGGTGCGGTGGTTGCTCAAAGGAGACAGGAACTCGTGCAGTAAATAACCATGAGCTGCGTGAACTTCAACAATTTTGAAACCAGCTTCCAGTGCCCGAATCGCCGATGCTTTAAAATCAGCCCGTATTTTGGCCATACCTTCAGCGTCTAGTTCAGTAGGGACAAGGCCATTTTCGGCAAACGCAAGGGAACTGGGAGCCACTGTTTGCCAACCTTCCGGTTCGTCGGGTAAAACGGATTTACCACCTTCCCAGGGTCGGGTATGGCTCGCTTTCCGGCCAGCGTGAGCTAGCTGAATACCTGCTACCGATCCATTTGCGGTAAGGAAATCGACAATACGTTTTATCCCCGGAATATGGTCGTCTGTCCAAAGGCCAAGGTCATGAGCAGTTATACGTCCTTCGGGCGAAACAGCAGCCGCTTCGGTCATTACAAGGCCTGCACCACCCACGGCCCGGCTGCCCAAATGCACCAGGTGCCAGTCGTTCGTGAACCCATCGAGGCTCGAATACTGACACATGGGCGAGACAGCAATTCGGTTTTTGAGGGTGACACCACGAAGGGAAAGCGGAGAAAAAAGCATCGTCATAGTTGTGTTGGGGGTTAATTGGATCACCCAGTACACCCAACACAACCAATGCAGCGCTTTGTTCAGCCTTTTCGCAAATGGAGGGTGTTGATCACAAGGCGTTGATGAGCATCGGAACGTATCAGCATATACACCGAAAAGCGTTGACCACCAGTTTGGTACAAGCCCGTTACGTAGCGTAAACTAGCCGACCCGCCCTGATAAACAAACTGAAAACTTTGAGGGGGATGTTTTTTGAAAAATGTTGATAAAATTAGCTCAGCGTGTTTGGCGCGAACTTCAGGGAAGTCAACAGCCTCTGTGTCGATAAACAATTCGAGTTGCGCATCGAAGCGCTCTGCCAGGTTTCGGGCACTACCAGCGCGAAACGACGACTGTATCACATCGTTTACCGAGTTTTCGTTGATGGATGCAAATAAGACCGGAGAGGGAGCAGATATTGTTTCGAGGGGGGCGGCATGGCTCGTACCTAAGCACCAGCAGCACCAACTCATGAGAATAATTTTACATGTTTTCATACGGGAAGGCTGTTTTTATTTACATAGTAGTTGGCGAAAATTGTGCCAAACCCTGTGCCAATCAATCGGAAAAGTCGCGAATTTTGCCTTTTCGATTTATACACCCCTGCATGTCGTCGCAACCAATTCTTTCCGCTGAACAAATTCGCCAGAAAATTCGGCGTATCGCTTTCCAGATTTACGAGAACAATTTTGATGAGCAGGCCGTGGTATTGGTCGGGATCGCAGGCGAAGGTTATGTGTTTGCCGAACGCCTTCATGATGAATTAAGGCAGATTGCTCCCTTCACGTTGACGCTGTTGAAAATCAGCCTGGACAAATCGCAAATGACCCAACCCGCCACTCAATTGACTGGACCCACCACCAACCTGACCGATAAGGTAGTTGTGATTCTGGACGATGTACTCTACACGGGCCGTACACTGGCTTTTTGTCTGCAACCATTTCTGAACGTATTGGTGCGAAAATTGCAGGTCGCCGTGCTGGTCGATCGCAACCACCCTCGTTATCCAGTTGCCGCCGACTACAAAGGATACGAACTATCGACTACCCTTACTGAGCATGTAGAAGTGATTTTGAGCGATGCCGAAAAAGAAGGAATTTACTTACGATAGCCGTTTATAACGTCTCTGGTGTGGGAAACATCATGGTGAAGTCCTCTATCATCACCGTACTTAAAATGGTGCCTTGCCGGAGGTCAGGGAAATAAGCAGGGTCCACATGTACCTGACTAAATGTGGCCAAACGACCTTTGCCAGTAGCTTCGGGTTTGGTCAGCAGCAGCTTGCCCTGACTTTGTTGCATTACCTGAAAGGACGGTAAGAGCTTTGTAGAGACTGGAAACCGGAAACTCCAGGGCTTTACCCTCGCAGAAAAGAACTGTACCCCATTGCTGCTTACCTCGAATACGCGTGTACCATCGGGCAGAGTTGTGATGTTGAAATCGGCTAACTGTTTTGGTATTCCCCAATTTTCGATGCCATTCCAGACACTGTCGTATGTCGACACGTAGATTTTGGTGATCGAAAACGTAGTTTGCCCGCCCAGGGTAAACAAGCCTGGAATAAACAGCAACTCCCGATACGGCCCCACACCCGATGTACGGTAGTCAACCAGCATCACTGTGCCTACATAGCCCTGGTATCCGTCGGCCTGAAAATCAGCCAGAAAGCCATATTGCCGTACGAAGGCTTCCGGAAAATGAACAATCATCGCAACTCCATCGCCGTGAAGCGTCCAGGGAGCGGGGGATATTTGATGGGACTGTATCATGCCTTTGGTATAACTATGGAGACTTATGAAACCTATTAGCAAACAACTAGTTATGGTATGGTTACTCAACGAATACCATGCGGGCTTTTTTTACATTCACTTTATGGGCAAGTTTTGCCCTGCTCAGTCGCGGGCAGTCAATTCCCGTCACTGCCGCCGATACACTCAAGCCTGGCGAGAATGAACACCCAGTGAAGGCCAAGTTTATCCCCGAAACGGATCAACGGTTCTTTTTCTTCAAAAACCCAATCACCAACGAGCGGGCACGAACAAATGTATGGGGTGCAAAAGTAGGCTTTCTGTTTCCCAACAACATGAAGGTAGGCGTTGGCTACTACTTTACCAACCAACGTGCAGGTGGGCAATGGGATGGTCTTAACATTCGTACCCGCCGATTGTCATACGGCACAGCCTATGTGGAGCCTTATTATTTTCGGCGCAAATATTGGGAGTTGAGTACTCCATTTGAAGTCGGTTTTGGTACTGCTCGCTATGAACTGGAGGGGAGTCAGGAAAGTCAACGGGAAGTCCGTCGGGTATGGGCTGTTCCGCTGGGAGTTGGGGTGTCGTTTTCAGTCAAGTTTCCGCCAATCCTTAAATTTAAACCTACCCGCTGGTTTGGTCTCAACTTCATGACGGGATACCGGTTAACACTTCAGGGGCGAGTACCCAGCAACCCCAGCACGTTCAATGGTTTATACTATTCCATTAGTCCAACCATTTTTCTGGATCGGTTCTACGAAGACTTTAAAGCCTGGCGGAAACGAAAATAACTACCACCATTTATCGTATCCTGCTACTGGTTTCCAGCCTGACTTTGGCTCGAAATGATTCCACAACAAAGCCCCAACTTTGCGGAGCAATGTGAAGCCTTCGTTAGTGCGTTCCCAGCTTTCGTCGACCTGATTTTTGGTTATTACACAGTACACGTACTCACCGTGGGGCGCATGAACCAGCACTACTTCGGACCGGGATCGGTTCACGGCTCCGGTTTTACAGGCTACTTTCACCTCGGGAGGCAGTTGCGACAGGCCATCGCCATCCCAATACTGGCGACATAGGTTCCGGTACATGCGGTCGCTGGCATCGGGCGAAACGGCTTTGCCTACCCGGATATAAGCCAGCAATTCGGCTAGTTCGCGGGGAGTGGTTTGGCCCCAGCCGTACTGTTTCTGGAACGCCGACCGGCCCGGTGTGCGGGAGTTGACCCGCGTTTGCCGGAAGCCATTTTGGTCCAGCCAGTTATTTATGGCTGTGCCGCCCCCTGCCATAGCCTGGCACCACAAACTTGCTGTGTTGTCGGATGTGGTTTCCATGAGCATGACCACCTCGGGTAGCGGAATTTTTGCCCCGTCTTTGAGCGACCCAACGATACCATCGTCGTAGTGCAGTGAATCTTTGTAGACTAGTTCCTGCTGGTATTTCAATTCGCCCTTGCTGATTTTGTCGAACAGGCCGCACTGGATAGGGACCTTGATGGTACTGGCCGTGGGAAAAAGCGTATCGGCGTTGATGGCAACTGTTTTGCCCGTACGCAGGTTACGCACATACACGCCTACATCACCCCGGAAACCAGTTAGCAAGGCTCGCAGGTCGCGTTCGAGAGTTTTGTCGGTTTGGGCTGGTTTTTGGGCTATTGCCATACAAGGCAACAAAAGCATAAAGCAAAGGATAATGGCTTTTCTCATCGTTTTTCGTTACTTGCCCGAAAGATAACCGTTCTTATGATTTCGACCATACCGCTCCGCCCCATCCCGACTTATTTTGCCCTTGCGGTACTCCTTCTGAGCCAGCTTATTGCCTGTCAGCCGAACAAACAAAAGGAGCAAACCGAGGAATCATCGCTGCCTAATGCCGCCATCCCCTACGATTTAGTCAACCCCACCGAACGCTATAATCTGCCCAAAGACCTGCGCGAAGTGTCGGGTTTGAGCTATTACAAGCCCGGTCGGCTGGCAATGGTGCAGGATGAACTGGCCGTGGTGTTCATCTACGACCTGAAAAGTAAAACGGTTGTGGATGAGCACGTTTTTGGAAAAAAGGGTGATTATGAAGGCGTAGAATTCGTGGATGGTGAATTGTACATGCTTCGTTCCGATGGCGAACTGTATCATTTTGAACCAACCGATGGCGCCAAAACACTCGGCGGTGGGGGCACCGAAATTCATCATATCAAAATTGACCTACCCGGCAAAAACGACGTAGAGGGCCTGGGCTACGATCCCAAACTGAATGCGCTGCTGCTCGCAACCAAAGACCCGGCTAAGGATGGTTCCAATAAACCGATCTATTTCTACGACCTTAAACGGGCTACCCTCTGGCGCGGCCCTGTGCTTACTCAGGCCGTTCTGGCCGGCATGGCGGGCGACAAACCAACCGAAGAAGTAAAACCTTCTGGTTTGGCCGTACACCCCAAAACCGGCGATTATTATGTGTTGTCGGCCAATGCACACCGGCTTGTTGTGATGAACCGAAACGGTAAAACCCTCTCCTCGGTAGCCCTTGACCCTAAATTACTCCGTCAACCCGAAGGCATCTGCTTCTCGCCCGATGGTACGCTCTTCATTGCGAGCGAAGGCGATGGAAAAAAAGGGTATTTGTTGCAGTTTGATGCGAAGTAAGAGTAATTGGCAAGTCACTGGATTTTCTTTACCAATTTCCGATGCGACATGGTAAAACCCGTCTGCTCGTAAAACCGGACCGTATCGGTGCGCTTCTGATTGGTCGTCACTTCCAGATTTACTAGACCTTCGCGTTTGGCCATTTCTTCTAAATAGTCAACAAGCTGGTGACCAATGCGTTGGTTGCGTTTTTCGGGCCGTACGTAGAACTCCTGAATCTCCCCAACCTTTCCGGTGTGGTGCAACAGATACTGAATATGGCAGCTCACAAAGCCTACCAATTGGCCATCATGCTCGGCCACGCGGTAGCGAATGCAGTGATCGGCCAGGTTGCGCCGAAAAACGGCTCGGAAGGCGGTATTGTTCAGTATCATTTCTTCCAGATCACATAGAAAGGCATAAATCGTGGCGCAATCATCGGCAGTAGCAGGCCGAATACTGATTGGTATAGCAGGTTGCATAGGGATAGAGAGCGGTTGCAGTTTTCTATTTAATCACTCCTCAAACGCCAGGCTCTTTAAAGCCGCTAACTCAATATATTGCAATGCCCGCTCATGCGTGCAGGACAGCAACACGGGCGGAGCCTTACCCACATTGTAGGCTTCTTGCCAGCGGAGTGCGCATAAACACCAGCGGTCGCCGGGTTTCAGGCCGGGAAACTGGTATTCCGGGCGGGGGGTAGAGAGGTCGTTGCCACGCGAACGAGTGAAATCCAGAAACGATTCGGTCATGATGGCGCACACCACGTGCCGCCCCTGATCCTGCTCGTCGGTGCGACAAAAGCCATCGCGGTAAAAACCCGTCATGGGTTTGGTGCAGCAGCATGTAAGCGAGCTGCCAAGAACATTTTTAGGCATAGTAACTATTTGTGGTACAAAAAACAGCCCCAAATCGTAGAATAGCAACGATTCGGGGCTGTTTAACAAAAAAGTGTACTCTATATACGAGGAATTACCGCTTCTTTTTCCGGTCGAACTGGTAATAAAGTCTCGCAGCGGCACCCGCTGTGTTTGTATTTAATCGGCCCTGCACACTACTCAGTGGTGTTGAAGCGTATGGACCGAGTTGCAAGGACCAGTCACCCCAGTTTTTTTCCAGATAAACGGCGGCCGAACCAACATGGAGCATTTGCTGAGGCAGCTTTTTGATAAGCGTTACCTGTTGGATTTGACCCGGTCCCCGCAAATAGGCAAAGCCAATTTCCTCCTGGTTACTCAAGCTCAGATTTACGCCAATTGAGGGTACCAACGACCAGCCACTACCCAGACCAAACCGGTAACTCATCATGATGGGCACCTGCCAGGATGAACCCTTAGGGGTAATGTTTATAATATCGTGACGGGGGTCGACAGCAGGGGCAAAGTTATTCCTGAAGTTTTGTTTCGTCCGTTTGCCGTAGTCTACTTCGGTCAGGTACGACCCTCCTTCAAGCTTCATTGAGGTTAAACCCACACCGACCCGCCAATGGCTGTTTAGTCTGAATTCACTAAATACCCCTACCCCCAATTGTCGCCAGCCTACATTACTACCAGGGCCAATTCGGGCAAGCCAGTTGGGTTCATTTCGGTTGACTTCGACTTTGGCCAATGCCGCTCCTGATGGCGAAGGCGTACTCAGCAATCGGCGCATCCGGCGAGCTGTGCGGGCCATGCCTTCCTGGTAGTATGTTGTGTCGCGCATAAATGGCCGACCTGACAGCAGCGCTAATTGAACCGCATTGTTGCTATTTGTTGCTGTATTTTCAGAGACCGAGCCCGTGTTGTTCGTTTCCGTCGTGCCGGCCACTACGTTACCGTTCTGACCCGTCAAATCGGTATTGTTTACACCGTTGATTCCAGCAGTCCCGTTCCCGTTTCGGCTGTTACCACCAGCAACTCCCTTGTTGTTGCCTCTGCTGTTGCCCACAATTCTGTTCCCGTTACCACTGCTAATGCCTGAAGCTTTGTTGTTGCCAGACAGCTCATTTACTGATCGGTTTGGGGTGGAACCAACTGGAGAGTCGATTCCGGCGGTATTCCGGTTTTGGGTACTTGTTTGGCGGCTCTCAGACGAGCCAATAGAACCGTTGGGATTCGCCAGTAGGTGGCCGCCCGTTGATGTGATGCCTGCTGACGGACGGTTGTTGACAGTAGAGGGTGTTTCGGTAGCGTTGGGATTTGATGGTGAATTTGTTTCGGCAATTTCGTCGTTGCGTTTTCGCTCAACGGGTACAGCCACATACCGAACCACGTCGCGGGTCAGGTAAACAGTGTCGGGCGGCACTGACGATGTCGGTTTAACCTGTGCCTGGGCAACACCGGCTGATTGCTGAAGCGTTTTGACAGTTTGATGCAAGCTTCGAACCTGCTCGTGGAGTTGCTTATTGGCGTGATACTGCTGGTAAGCTACGCCCCCAAATGCCATCACAGCGGCCATACTGGCAGCGGCCATCAACCCGGCTTTAGTGCCGATAGCAAACACCGGCGTCGAGTGGCCCAATGCCTGTTGCATCCGGGTCCAGTCTTTTTCACGAAATTCAGGCTCGACGCTCTCTAATTTCCGCCTGATCTGGTCGGAGAAATCATCGGGTTTCATAGTAGCCAAAGTTAGTTGATGTGATGTGTGGGTAATATTGTTTAATCAGTTGCTGTAATCGTTGCCGACCCCGCAAAAAGTGAGATCGGATAGTGGCTTCGTTGGCTTCGAGCATCTCGGCAATCTCGCGAAGACTATAACCATCCACCACATGAAGGTTGAAAGTCGTTCGCCAGGCCGGGGGAAGCAGCTGCACAATAGCCAGAATTTCATCCGCCGTAATCCGATCCACTACCTGATCGTCAAAGGAGGCTTCCGGTACATCTTCTAGGGCAAAATTGGCCGCGTGTTTATGGTACTTGCGGTAGTTGCTAATGGCCGTATTAACCATAATGGTTCGCAACCATGCCTTGAACGGCAACGTCACATCGTACTGATGCAAATGTTGAAACACTTTCAGGAAACCCTCATTTAGTACTTCCTCGGCTTCTTCCGACGTGGCCGAATACCGAAGACAAATACTTTTGGCATACCCAAAAAATTGTTTGAACAACACACGTTGCGCCTGCGGATTTTGCATCTGGCAGGCTTCGATGACACTGACCAGGTCATCGTCCGTGAATAATCGCTTACGGAATAGCAACAGTCTGACGTTTAAGAGTGTAGTGTTCTATCCTAGATACGCACCGCACGGGCAGATTGTTGCAACGCTTTCGGTATTTAGAAAAAATCGCTACATCCAGCGTATTTCTGTGTTGCTTGCAACGCTCACAAATCGACTGACGTACTGATTACTAACGGGTCCGGTTATTTCGTCGGTATGCCCGGTTTCTATGACATCAAAAGTACTTTCGATACTTATTTTGGGGGGAGAGAACTCTGCGGAGGCCTATTCGGGGCATTCGATGCGTGGTGGCAGTCGGGGTTATGTACCTCAACTTGTCGGAAAATTGCAGCAGGTGGGTTGGCAGGTTCATATCGAATGCCATGCTCCGGTTGATATTCACGTTGCCCTTCAGTTATTACAACGACTGAATCTGAACCGATTCGATCTGATTTTGCTTGAGCTTGGTCATACCCGGCTGCAACAGCCAGATAGGTTCAACTCATCATGGTTTGGTAAAGTGGCTGCTCTCCAGCTACTGGCATCAATTGGTCAGATTGGTTTGCTGAGAGAGACCGAGGCTCAACTAGCTGATCTGGTTTATTATTTACAGCCCTACCGCCGGCGGTTGGTATTGTTAACGCCCTTGCCTCACCCGAACCCGTTAACAAATTGGCTTCGTCAAAAAGGACAGGCCTTGTTTAGGCAATATGGTCGGCGGCATATGATACCTGTTTTCGACACAACAACGGTGATTAGTCAGGGCGAAGAATTTTTTGTTGATGCACAGCTGGGGCAGCTCAGTCCAGTGGCAGGAGACTTGCTGGGCCAAACTTTATTTGAATACATCCAAACCAATGCGTTGCTCCCTGCTCGTCCCGAATTACGGCAGCGCCGAGGGTATTAGAATTTTGGTAAATGGTAATTGACTACTCACTAAATTACCAATTTACCCATTACCAAATTACCAATGATTATGAATCGGCTTGATTTTCTGAAAGCACTTGGCCTATCAGGTGCCTCACTGATGGCTGCGCTTACTGCGTGCCAGCGGGAGGAGATTACGCCCACCGGACCGGTCGATTTCGACATTGACCTCGACGACGGGGCCAATGTTTACTTAACCCGAATTGGTGGTTATGTTGTTCGGTATGGGGTAGTAGTAGCTCGGGTGGACCACCAAAAATTTGTGGCCGTAACGCACACCTGTAGCCACGAAAAGCAACGACAGGTTACGTTTCAAAACGGCGAATTTTACTGCACTGCCCATGGTGCCCGCTTCGATCTACTAGGCAAGGGGCTTAATGCCGAAGGTAAACTTGGCCTGGCAACCTACAAGATTGAGCGGACTGGAGATACCTTACGGATATATTCTTAATGGGCGTGGCGCATCCGGCAGAACCAGATATTGTAAAGGTGCGAGCCAACAAGTCCTAATGAAGCCACATAAGCAGCGTACTCAAACACGAGACTCACATCTTCCAGAATAATACAAAGCGCAAAAAGCGTCAGAAAGCCCCAAAGCGATGTGCGGATACTGGCTGGTGCGTGGCGGGTAGCTGAATAAACGGCCACCATGTTGACTACAATAAAAACGTAGTCCAGACTTAGGTAGCTTGTCCGCACAAACTCATCCTTTAGCAACGTGGAGGTTACTAATAAAACCGGCGTAATCAGGCAGTGTATCAGGCACAATACCGAACCTGTTATACCTACATAATCAGCTTTGTGTGAAGTCAGGCTACTTTTCATAAACAACCGCTGCTAGTCTGGTTTGTTGGACACGTAAATTTCCAACGCCGTTATTTGCAGCAAAGTTGCAAAAACTTTTTAAAAGCTCAATAAACCTTGGTCAGTACGGTGTACCCCATCAGTTTGCCGCTCTTGTTGTAGGTCTCTGTCCGAACATCGAAAATTGTGTTGCTCGCCCGGTAACTGACACTTTTCATACTCATTGGAATGCCCATACCCATTATCCGGCTTTTCATATCCATATCTGCCGATACCTTGTTGACCTCGAACGTACCGGCGGGTGTTGTAAGCGATTCTTTGGGACCAACCAACCGATTTACGATCTGCATGGTCATTTCGACCATCAGCGAGCCACTTTTATAAAAATCGGCTTCCATGTGTCCATCAGGTAGTTTTTGCCCGGCCGAAAGCGTACGCGGATATTGTAGTTTATTCACCTTCATTTTCATTTCGGTATCTTTTGGTGCCTGACCGTTCCCCATTGCCATACCCGAGAGGTCAGCCACAAGCTCGTCGCCAGTGCAGGTATAACTGATTTGTGATGGAGCTTGCCGCGACTTTTCCTTTTCGTCGAACGACTGAAATTCGATGTCAATTACAGTGGCTACACCCTCTTTACGGACATTCTTGACTACGTACGTCAGGCGCCCATTGGGTTTGTCTTTTGCCGAGAAGCTTTGCATTTCATAACCCATACCAGGTTTTAAAGTCACACCCATGCAATCTTGAGCCAGCAAACGTACTGGTAATAAGCAGATCAGAAGTAGTAGCAGGTTTTTCATGCTGTAGAAAGAAATGGTTAGTTAATTGAATTTCCGTCATGCCCAGATCATACTTCCAACGCCCAGCAGCATGATTGCCTTGCATAACTGACTCAGGAAACCAAAATCGCGTCGCGTGTCGGCATATACAAGTCGGTAAATGAGCCAGGCGATAGGAGCTAGAATGGCAAAGAAAATGATGTTCAGGTTGGGGTTGTGGAGGTCGCCTGCTACAATAAACAGTGTGGCGATGAAACTGGCAATCAAGACGTACAAAAAAACTTTGGTTCGGCGAATACCCCAAATAATGGGCAGGGTTCGGCACCCAAAGCGAGCATCACCCCGCACATCTTCCATGTCTTTGATAATCTCCCGAACGAGCGTAATCACAAATGCAAACGATGCATAGATTAACAGTAAATCAACGTTTTGACGGTAATAAACAGCCAAAACCAACAGGGACAAAGCGGTCAGAAAGGAGACCACAAAGTTTCCAATGAAAGGTTGCCGTTTAAAGCGCACGGAGTAAAACCAGAGCAACGTGACCGAAAGCAAATCGAGCGCGAATACCCACCGACTCAAGTACAGGCCCACGGCACACCCCATCAGATTAAGCACCTGATGGGCCCCAATAGCCATGCGCCGTTTTAAATAGCGGCCAATCACAACTCGCTCCGGCTTATTGACAATGTCGATTTTAACGTCGAAATAGTCGTTGATAATGTAGCCCGCTGCCGCAATGCACACCGTTGAAAAGGTTAGCAGCAACATGGCTGGATCGAGCAGGGCATTGGTTGGCGAAGAGCCGGGCGGGTCGATGAGGCAAATGCGGGCGAAGTATTGCGTAAGCACAACGATGAGCAGGTTTTGCACGCGGATCAGGCGCAAAAAACCAACTACAAAGGCCGAAAAAGGCAAACTTCGTGTCATAATAGGGTAACAGGAGAGCGGTAAAACTAACAAAAAATGGGGAGTATCGGTGCGTTGATAAGCGCTATCGGGCAGATTCAGCGCATTGTTTTGAGGGTGCGGGAAATCATTTGGTGTTCAACTGATGTTCTGAGTGAAACCGTTCGCATATACGGCTCGTTCGTTCTCCATGAAAATTGGTATTGTTTGTTACCCAACATTTGGCGGAAGTGGCGTTGTTGCTACCGAGTTGGGCAAGGCACTGGCCCAAAACGGCCATCAGATTCACTTTATCACGTATCAGCAGCCCCCCCGGCTCGATTTTTTCAACGAGAACGTTTTCTACCACGAAGTCAATATTCCATCGTACCCACTGTTTCAGTTTCCGCCCTACGAAACGGCTCTAGCCAGCGAAATGGTGAACGTGGTGATGAACGAAAACGTGGATCTGCTACACGTTCATTACGCCATTCCTCACGCATCGGCGGCTTATATGGCCAAAATGATTTTGCGGACACAGGGCCGTCATGTGCCAGTGGTAACTACGCTCCACGGCACCGATATTACGCTGGTGGGTAAAGATGCTTCGTACGAGCCGGTTGTTACGTTTAGCATTAACGAGTCTGACGGCGTTACGGCGGTGTCGGAAAACCTCCGGCAAGACACGTACAATCACTTTGCCATCACGCGGGAAATAGAGGTTATTCCGAATTTCATTGACCTGACACGCTTTAAACGTCAGAACAAAGACCATTTCAAAACGGCCATTTGCCCCAACGGCGAGAAACTGATTGTTCATACCTCGAACTTCCGCCGGGTAAAGCGCATCGACGATGCGGTCATGGTCTTTTATCACCTTCGGCAGCAGACTCCAGTGAAACTGCTCTTGGCCGGAGACGGCCCCGAACGGACCCGTATTCAGCAGCTTTGCCGCGAACTGGGTATCAGCGAAGATGTCCGGTTTTTGGGTAAGCTCGACGCTGTGGAAGAGATTCTGTCTGTAGCCGATTTGTTTCTGATGCCTTCAGAAAACGAAAGTTTTGGTCTTGCAGCCCTCGAAGCGTTAGCCTGCGAAGTGCCCCTGATTACGTCAAATGCTGGTGGCCTGCCCGAGCTGAATATACAGGGTGTTACGGGTTTTCTCAGCCCCGTTGGCGACATCCCCGACATGGTGAAAAACGCCCTGTACGTGCTAGACGATGCCAATTTGCCCCGCTTCAAGGAAAACGCTCTGGCACGCGCCAAAGTGTTTGAGCTTTCGAAAATTCTGCCCATGTATGAGCAGCATTATGAGCGGGTACTAACAGCGAACAGTGAGCAGCGAACAGTCCCGGCGGGGAATCGCAACCGTTTGCACTCATAAAAGAGTTATTTATAAGTGTAACGACTACTGCTGCGATTCCCCGCCGGGACTGTTCACTGTTCACTGAAAACTGTAATCATGAATCCAAATATTCCCCAAACCGACCGGACGCGGGTGGTTATCGTTGGTGCAGGTTTTGGCGGGCTTCGGCTAGCCCGTATGCTGGCCAATCGCCGTGAATTTCAGGTTGTGATCATTAACCGGACCAACTACCACGAATTTCAGCCGCTCTATTACCAGGTAGCTACGGCTGGCTTGGAGGCCAATTCTATTTTGTTTCCGTTACGGGCTGTTTTTGGTGGTTCTGAGAACGTACACATCCGAGTTACGAACGTGACTGGTGTGCGCACGGCCGACAAAGCCGTGGATACCGATCTTGGACCAGTGCCCTACGATTATCTGGTAATGGCAACCGGTGCCGATACCAACTTTTTTGGCCAGCAAAACATCATTGAAAAGGCTTTGCCCATGAAATCGGTTTCGGAGGCAATTGCATTGCGAAACCGGATTCTGCAAAACTTCGAGGATGCCCTCAGCGTTGAAACCAACGACGAGCGCGATGGGCTGATGGACGTGGTGGTGGTAGGTGGCGGACCAACAGGCGTTGAGTTGTGCGGCACCCTTGCCGAAATGAAACGTACCGTATTGCCCAGCGATTACCCGGAACTAGATTTTGACATGATGCAGATATACCTGATCGAATCGGGTGGCGAATTGCTCGGGCCCATGTCGGAGAATTCGCACAAAAAATCCGAATCATATCTGCGCGAGCTAGGGGTGATTGTGCGCCTGAACACCCGGGTGAAAGATTTGGATGGGAAAACGGTGTTTATGAACGATGGCACAACGCTCCGGTCGAATAACCTGATTTGGGCGGCAGGCGTGAAAGCCAGCCCCTTAGCAGGCTTGCCTGTTGAGGTTGTTGGGCGTGGGGGGCGTGTAACGGTCAATCGATTCAGTCAGGTTCAGGGTTTTACAGATGTGTTTGCCATTGGCGACGTAGCCATGATGGCCGAAGGCGATGTGTGGCCGAACGGGCACCCGCAAGTAGCCCAGCCAGCCATTCAACAAGGGAAATTATTGGGCAAAAACCTGATGCGGCTCCATAAAAGTGAGCCCATGCACGAATTTAAATACAAGGATCTCGGCACCATGGCGACTATTGGTCGTGGTCTGGCCGTAGTCGATTTGCCATACCTGAAGTTTAGTGGTGTTTTGGCCTGGCTCACCTGGCTGATAGTTCACTTAATGGCTATTGTGGGTGTTAAAAATCGGCTCCTGATTCTTATCAACTGGACGTGGAATTACCTTAGTTACGATAACTCACTCCGGCTCATTATTCGCCAAAAGCTGCCCGCCGGAAATTTTGCCAATATGCAGGAGAGGGTAGCAGACACTTTAGTTGTCAATAAACAGAATTGACGTTGCTTGGTTGTAGGATTAAAGGATGGTTAATTTAGACACTTGTCCCATTCCCTAATCTTGGTGAACCCTGCAAACGTCAAGTGGGTTTATCAAATAGTTTTCGCACTATTCAACATCGTACTAATTACGTTATGCAAGCTAAGATTGACGATTTTGGTCAAGGCTATCACGCCCGACCAAAGAACAACGGTACCAAGCAACTTTTCGAGAATCCGCTTTTAGAGGCACTCTCTCGCACGCACATTATGGTTCCAATCAGTATGTGGTTGGTTTCATCGGCAGTGTTGGTTTGGTATGCGTTCAACTATACCAATTTCTCGAACGGAGCTATTGGTGGCCTTTTTCTAACAGGGCTTTTCGGGTTTACGCTATTCGAATATGTGTTACATCGGTATTTGTATCACTTAGAGCCTAAAACGCCCCAGCGCGCCAAGATTCAGTACACCTTTCATGGCGTACATCACGAGTTTCCGAAAGACAAGACCCGGCTTGCTATGCCCCCGGCTTTGGCAATTCTTGTTGGGTTGGCCTTTTTTGGGATGTTTTTCCTGCTGATGGGCGAGGCTGCTTACTCGTTCTTTCCTGGTTTTCTGGTAGGCTATTCGGCCTATTTGGGTGTGCATTTTATTGTTCATGCCTATTCGCCACCAAAGAATTTCTTCAAGAAACTCTGGATTAATCATAGTGTACACCACTACAAAAACCATGATAGCAACTACGGTGTATCCTCGCCGTTATGGGATCACATTTTTGGTACGTTTCAGAAGTAAGAAGACGTAAATGGAAGAGGGTGGCCAATACACACATAATCGTGTATTGGCCACCCTCTTCCATTTACATCGTTTCTGAAACAGCAGACGGTTTCTTAATCTTCCAGCGCTTCATCGTCCTCTGCTCCTGCAATGGGGTCTACAAGGGCGTTTTGATCTTCGTTGATTTTTGCGCGGATTTTTGCTTCAATTTCACCCATCAGTTCGGGGTTGTCGAGCAGAAGTTCTTTTACTGCATCGCGACCTTGTGCCAGTCGGCTAGTGCCATACGAGAACCAGGAGCCGGCTTTTCTTACGATCTCCATTTCAACCGCCAGGTCCAGAATCTCACCAACTTTAGAGATCCCGAGACCATACATAATGTCGAACTCAATCACTTTGAACGGAGCGGCCATTTTGTTCTTCACTACCTTCACCTTGGTACGGTTACCGATCACGTTGTCGGCTCCTTCTTTAATCTGACCAATTCGGCGAATGTCTAAACGAACCGATGCGTAGAATTTCAAAGCGTTACCACCCGTGGTTGTTTCAGGGTTACCAAACATCACACCGATTTTCTCGCGCAACTGGTTGATGAAAATACAGCAACAGCCTGTTTTGTTGATTACACCGGTCAGCTTTCGCAACGCCTGCGACATCAAACGTGCCTGAAGACCCATTTTGCTTTCACCCATTTCACCTTCGATCTCCGCTTTAGGTACCAGGGCCGCTACAGAGTCGATCACGATAATGTCGATAGCGCCTGAACTGATGAGGTGTTCGGCGATTTCGAGTGCTTGTTCGCCATTGTCGGGCTGGGCAATGAGAAGGTTTTTAACGTCGATGCCTAGTTTCTCAGCATAGCTCCGGTCGAAAGCATGCTCGGCGTCGATAAAGGCCGCGATGCCACCCGCTTTTTGTGCTTCGGCAATGCAGTGCAACGTCAGCGTGGTTTTACCCGATGATTCAGGTCCGTAGATTTCAACGACACGCCCGCGTGGCAGACCACCAATTCCGAGTGCGAGATCAAGGCCCAGCGAACCCGTCGAGATGACCGGAACGTCTACCACTTTGCTATCGCTCAGTCGCATTACAGTTCCTTTGCCATAGGCTTTATCGAGTTTCTCAATGGTTGTTTGCAGTGCTTTTAACTTGTTATCAGTTGCACTGGCTGCGGCTTGCGCGGTATCAGATTTAGCCATTTGTTGTGTTTGATTAGCCTATAAAATTACGTTTTTTTGTTGGTTTTGCCAACTAATTTTTGAAGATATTTGCTGGCGCAAGAGTAGGGCGTAAATAAGCCGTTCTGAGCCATTTTTGGCCTTTTTGAAGGAGTTTTTTACGCCGTTACTCTATGGTTGAAATTGACAAAACTATGCTGATAACCACCGCTCAGACTACTGCCGATTTACAGGGAATTTTAACGCTGCAACAACAGAACCTATCGCGCAATCTTCCGCCTGAAACACAGCGCGAACAGGGGTTCTTAACGATGCAATATACCCTCAATCAAATGCAGCAGATGCACTCGCTTGGGCCGAGCGTTATTGCTAAAGACGGCGAACGCGTGGTTGGTTACGCCATTACAGCCATGCCTGGTGCCCGCGTGTTTATTCCTGAGCTGCAAACCCTGTTCGCTATGCTTGAAACGGTTCAGTACGAGGGTAAACCGTTAAGTGAACACCCTCATTATGTAGTTGGGCAAGTATGCGTGGCCGATGGCTACCGGGGGCAGGGGCTTTTCGATAAACTCTATCAGCACCATCGAAGCATCTATAGCAACCAGTTCCGGTTATTCATCACCGATATTTCGGCTCGTAACACGCGCTCCCTCCGCGCTCATGAACGGGTAGGCTTTAGAGCCGTTCATAATTTTTACGAACCCGATGCAGGCGAAGAATGGGCGTTGGTGGTGTGGGATTGGAAGTAACGCTTATTTCTTACTGACAAACCGATTCCCCTTCACATAATACCGATAGGGTAGGTCTACTCCCTGAGTTATGCCGATGCGGGTGGTGGTTACCCTATCAAAATTGGTCAGAACGCGGGGGGTGATGGTAATGCGCCCTGTGACGAGTGAGGTAAAGTTGTGTTCGTGGCGGCTGATGCCCAGGGCAATGGTCAATTTGCCAGGGCCGTTGCAGAGGTTACGAAATCCATCGGAGGTGGCTGGGTCGATAGTATTGTTGCGGTAGCGTTCAAAGCCGGTTTTAAAGGCTTCGTTGCGTCGTGAAGCCATCAATTCAATACCGTCGGTAGGTTCGAGGGCACGGATCAGCACAGCCTCGCCCACGCCCTTCGGCCCCGTTACTACGTTGATGCAGTTGTAATGGTTGTAAATCTGATACACGTAAAGCGTACTGGCCGGGCCAAACATGGCCGCATTCCGTTTGGTCTCGCGCCGGTATGCATGGCAAGCCGGGTCGCCGGTAATGTAGCCTTCTGTTTCAACAATAATTCCCGCCGTACGACCTTCTGTGGTTTCGTGAACAAGTTCGCAACCGAGCAGAAGTTGGGAGAGGGTTAAGGTATCGTGGTTTTCGTAGAACGAGAGGGGGAGTGTGGAAGACTTGAGGGGCATGTTATAGCGATAATAAAGTGTTTTTACGTTCTTTATCCCAGATAACTCCCGATACTTACCATGTCGGCAAACACGCCGGAGGCAGTAACTTCGGCACCCGCGCCAGGGCCTTTGATCACTAAAGGTCGCTCTTTATACCGCTCCGTAATAAACGAAATGATGTTGTCGGCGCCCGAAAGCGTATAAAACGGGTGATCGGCATCAACGGCCCGGAGTTCAATGGTAACCTTGCCGTTCTCAAACGTAGCTACATAGCGGAGTTTTTGGCCGTTGGCTTCTGCTTCAGTCAGCAAGCTTTCGAAATAGGCGTTGTTCGTTTCTAACTCATCGAAAAAGGCTGAGATGGTAGGCGCGTCGATGCAGGCTTGCGGCAGCAGGTTGTTGATCGTTACATCGTCGGGTTCCAGGGCGAAACCGGCTTCGCGGGCCAGAATCAGGATTTTACGGCCCACGTCTTGTCCACTCAGGTCGTCGCGCGGGTCGGGTTCGGTGTAGCCTTTCTCTTTGGCTTCCCGCACTACATCTACAAATTTCGCCCCTGATTTGAACGAGTTGAAAATATAGGAAAGCGTTCCCGACAGAATGGCTTCGATCTTGATAAACCGGTCGCCGGCTAACATCAGGCCCTGAATGGTATTGATGATCGGCAGTCCCGCGCCTACGTTCGTTTCGTAGAGAAATTTTACTCCCCGGTTCAGGGCAGTGCGTTGTAGTCGGCGGTACTCGGCATAGGAACCCGAGTTGGCTACTTTATTCGGCGTTACCACCGATACGTTGGCATCGAGCAGCGAATCGTAAAACTGAACAATATCCTTGTCCGACGTGCAATCGATGAAAACCGAGTTGGGCAGGTTATAGGATTTTATTTTCTCCACAAAAGCCGGTAGCGAGGTGGTAACCCCCTCATTCAGTTGCCGTTCGCGCCAATCGTCGAGGTCGATGCCCTTGGGGTCGAGCAACATCTTTTTGGTATTCGACACGCCGACAAGGCAAATCTTCAGCATTTTCTCGTCGCGGAGGTAGCCGAACTGGTTGTGAATTTGGGTCAGCAATGTCCGGCCAATCAGCCCTGTTCCAACCAGGAAGATGTTCAACATCCGGGCTTCCGACTGGAAAAACACGTTGTGAAGCGCGTTGAGGGCCTTTGAGATGTTCGTTTTGGCAATAACGATTGAGATATTGATCTCCGACGATCCCTGGGCTACGGCTACAATATTGACCCCGTTTTTACCCAGCACCGAAAACAGTTTCCCCGCAATACCCGACGATTTTCGCATCCCCTCACCCACTGTTGCAATAATCGATAACTCCCGCTCAATGCTGATGTTGTCTACGTGGCCGCTGGCAATGTCAACCGCAAATTCATCGTCCAGAATAGTCTTTACCCGGTCGGCGGCTCTTGGATCGATGGCAAAACAGATGGAGTGCTCCGATGATGCCTGCGAAATCAGAATCACGCTGATTCGGTGCTGAGCCAATACGCCAAACAACTTGGCCGACACCCCGGCCACGCCAATCATTCCCGATCCCTGCACGTTCACTAAAGCAACATCGTCGATGCTTGAAATACCCGTGATCGTGTACTGCCGACGGTCGGCGGTGCGACTTACAATCGTTCCCGCGTGGGTCGGATTGAAGGTGTTCAGTACCCGAATCGGTATGTTGCGGGCAAAGGCCGGTTGTAAGCTTGGCGGATAAATCACTTTTGCACCAAAGTGGCTCAACTCCATTGCTTCGGCGTAGGTAATGGTCGGGATGTTGAACGCGTTGGTCACCTTGCGCGGGTCAGCCGTCATCATACCGTCTACATCGGTCCAGACGTCGATCATGTCGGCATCCAGTGCTGCTGCTACAATGCTGGCTGTGTAATCGGAGCCACCGCGCCCCAGCGTTGTCGTTTCACCCTTTTCGGTAGAGGCAATAAAGCCAGTAATCAGTTCGATGCTGTTAGAACTGGCGAAATAATCGCGAATCAGCCGGTTGGTGAGCGTGTAGTTCACCTCGGCCTGTCCAAACTGAGCATCGGTTTTTATCAGGTTGCGGGCATCGCAATACCGGGCCGACAAGCCCCGCGAGCGAATACACTCCGAAATAGCCAGCGTCGACAGGCGTTCGCCGAAGCTGGTAATCAGGTCGAGGGTTCGGGGGGAGAGTTCACGAATCAACGAAACACCCCGAAGCAGATCTTCGAGTTCATTGATTACGCCCCGAATGTTGGCAAATACCTTGCTCTGCTCCTTTATCGGAATCAACGCTTTTACTACATTGAAGTGCCGGTCTTCGATGCGCCGAACCAGATCGAGGTAATCTAAATTGACGTTAGCGGCCATACGGCCAATTTCGATCAGCTGGTTGGTAACGCCCCCCATGGCGGAGAACACAACGGCAATATTGCGACCTACGGTAGTTTCGGTGCCGCGTGAGGCATCATCAATAATCTGAATAACCTGCTTTATACTCTCAACGGAGCCTACGGACGTGCCGCCAAACTTTAAAACGTTCATCTAAAACCAATGAGTGAATGAGTGATTGGGCGACGGTCCGACGTATCGGTGAGCAAAGTCGCTTCATCAAGTTGTGGCAAATATACGGCAAAAGGTGGGCCAACTTACCCGCCAGCTACAACGCCAAATGCCCGGCCACAACCGACTCTCCGAAAAAAACCGTCGCCTGTCGGCTAAAATCATCGGGTGAATCGGTGGTCAGAAACCGACGTTTGCCCGCTTTGGTGCACCGAGAGGCTATGTCGGGATGGCGTTCCAGATAATTGGTAAGGCTACGGGCTACTATTTCACCCTGGCTCAGAATGGTGACGTTAGCGGGTGTGTATTGCCGAATTTTGGGTAACAATAGGGGATAATGCGTACAGGCGAGCAGGATGGTGTCGATCTGGGGCGATTGCGCCAAAAGCCGCTCAATGTGTTGCTTGACGAAATAGTCGGCACCTGGCCGAGCATATTCGCCATTCTCGACCAACGGAACCCACATGGGGCAAGCCTCCTGAAATACGCGCACCTCCGGAAAAAATTTCTCGATCTCCACCACGTACGATTCTGACACTACAGTGCCTTTGGTGGCCAGAATGCCTACCTCGCCTGTTTTAGAATACTGTCCGATTACCTCGGTGGTGGGCCGAATCACGCCCAGCACCCGGACGGGAGGATTCGTACTATCCAGGGCCATTTTGGGCAAATCTAACTGCTGAATATTGCGAAGCGCTTTTGCCGAGGCCGTATTGCAGGCCAGTACTACCAACGGGCAACCCATTGCAAACAAACGCTGCACACATTCGAGCGTATACTCATAAACCGTCTCAAAAGAGCGAGTGCCGTAGGGCGTGCGGGCATTGTCGCCCAGATATACGTAATCATACGGGGGGAGAGCCCGTACGATTTCGCGCATAATAGTCAGGCCACCATAGCCCGAATCAAAGATACCAATAGGGTGCATAAGCGTAATCAGCAAAATATCAGGCACATAATTTGCGAAAGGGTTAATAACAGTTGATTTTTGTCCGTATTACAGCCTTAGCCCAACATGATGCCTTCTTTTTTACCAACTGCTTTTCGAACAATTCTGTTACTGAGTATCGTCAGTATCGGTAGCTGGGCGCAGCCAAAACCTCCGGCGAAATCCAAAACGACCAAGCCACCTCACCCTCCTCAAGCCACTCAGGCAAAGGTTAAGTCTAAACCACCTACCCCCCTGGTAGAAGTCAAGGTTTGGTCGCAAACGCCCGCTCCACCCCCTCCCAAAGAACCTGAAGTATCCCAGCCGGAGGTGGAAGTTCGGCGATTTCATCCCCCTGAAATGAGTTTTCAATGGCTGGCGTCGATGTCCTGGAACAGTGCGTCGGGAAGTGGCTCAGCGGCTCTTACCAACAATTTCGGGAGCGGACTGCGGACAACCGTTGGCCCCAATATGGACTTATACTTTTTTCGGGATCGGTACGCATTTGGTACGGGTCTTTGGTACACTATCAAACGAATAGGGTATAGTCACCCTCCCGACCGGTTTGCAAGTCCGGGTACCACAACCAGAACATCGGCTTTCAATCTGCAATACCTTCAGGTGCCAATCACCATGAAACTGATCAGCAATACGCTGTTCCGAACGGGTCGATCGTTTATTCAGTACGGGGGCATACTGGACTTTAAATTAGATGAAACGGCCATTGATTACCAGAACAACTACATTTATCGGCGCGATGGTAACCTTGATCAATTCACGTCGGCTGGTCTGAGTTTGCTGCTGGCAGTGGGCTACATGCACCGGGTGGGGCCTACTAATGACCTCATTATGACCATGCAGTATCAGCGTGGCCTGACCAACAATGCCATCCCCGACAACATGTGGTCTATTAGCCAGCACTTCGCGTTTGGCTTCGGGCTGAGTTTTTAACTTATTTTCCTCAAATATTGGCGCTTTTCTCTTAGTCCAGACTATTATTTTGGGCAATTATTTGTTTGTGTCATTTTATTTGACATAATTTGTCCAACTAAACCAATCCAAAATTTATGGACAAGGTTATTATGGAACACGGCACCTTTGGCGATTGGCTGCGCCAACAACGGGAAGCCCGGCAATGGCCCTTGCGCAAAGTGGCGGCTCTGCTCGACGTTGATACGAGCATTGTCTCAAAACTAGAGCGTGGGCAACGCCAGCCTCAGCGCGAATACGTAGAAAAATTAGCCACTATTTTCGAAGAAGATGCTGGTGAACTCCTGGTTCTGTTTCTATCTGACCGGGTAGCCTATGCACTTCTGGCCGATGAAGCCTGCTCAGACGTAGTGCTGCGGGTAGCCGAGGAAAAAATCAAATACCTGCGGGCGAGGAACGTGAAGCAGGGGGAATTGGAGTTTTGACAAATACGATATATGAACGGAACACTATGTATCTTCCCAGAAGATAAGGTTGTGGTAGAACAACTTACGCTGGATTTGATTGATAAAAGCGATAATCAGATTCAGATTATTTCAACCGCTGACTACAATCAAACCGGCGAGACTTTTGAATCTGTGGGAAAGTTTGGCCATTTATCGAATGGAGATTGTTTGGCTCGAATGAAACTGATTCCCATCAATAATGTCGATTTAGTATTAACTGACCCGCCATACAACTTGGGTTTGTTTATGCACAACCGACAAACCAACCTCAATAAGATGCGCGAAAATCATTTTGCTTATTCTGGATGGGATGATTTGACATTTGAGGAATGGGAAAACAACATGCGTCTGTTTTTTAAGGAGAGTAATAGGGTACTAAAAAAGCGCGGCAGCTTGCTGATGTTCATGTCGTTGATCAAAGTTGAGACTTTAATCAAACTGGCTCAAGAACATGGGTTTTATTATAAGACAGTTGGAGTGTGGCACAAAACAAACCCAATGCCTCGTAACATGAATTTGCACTTTGTGAATTCGACGGAATGCTGGATTTATTTTATCAACGAAGGAACAACAGGCACCTTTAACAATGAAGGAAAATTGATTCACGACTATTACGAGACATCAGTCACACCGGGTAAGGAAAAGAAACACGGTAGTCACCCAACCCAAAAGCCTCTTGATTTAATTAATCATTTTGTCAGAATACTATCTAATCCAGGCGACGTGGTGCTTGATCCTTTTATGGGCAGTGGTTCTACTGGAGTTAGTTGTGAGGTGCTAAAACGTAATTTTTTAGGTATCGAATTAGATAAGAAATATTACGAATTGACTAAAACTAGAATTAAGACTCTTACCTAAATAGCATGAGAATTATTGATTTATTTGCCGGAGTAGGAGGCCTATCGCAGGGCTTTACAAAAGCGGGATTTGATGTAGCCCTGGCGGTTGAACATGATGCTGAAATTGCTGAAGCATTTAGACTTAATCATCCTAGCGTTCCAGTAATTGTAAAGGATATTCGGAACGTTGACTTTTCCAGCATTTATCATAAAATTGGCCATGTTGAGGGTATTGTTGGTGGGCCACCTTGCCAAGGGTTTTCACAAAAAGGACAACGTAAAAGTGTAATGGATGAACGTAATTTTATGTTTCGGTCCTTTATTGATTTTGTGCAGGTTTTCCGTCCATCATTCTTCTTAATGGAGAATGTGCCTAATATTACAACTACTGAAAAAGGGCTTTTTCGAAAAGAAGCAATTTTGGCTTTCGAGAAGCTAGGCTACAGTGTAACGTTTAGTGTGCTGAATGCTGCTGACTTTGGCGTACCTCAATTACGTCGTCGTGCTTTTTTCTTAGGAACATTGAATGGACAAGTAAACGCTTTGCCAACAACCAATGGAAAGCGCACGACGGTTAAGGATGCTATCTACGATTTGCCTTTTATTGCCTCTGGCGAAGGATCGACATTTTACGAGTATCAATCATCCCCTCAGTCAGCTTATCAGGAATTGTTACGGATGGATTCTGATGGTATTTACAATCACCTGGCAACATCGCATTCAAAAATCGCATTAGAACGACTGTCAATGATTCCCAAAGGTGCAGGTCGCGAGGTATTGCCGCCTGAACACCGCACAAAATCCATTTACTCAGGTACTTGGACGCGCCTACGTGAAGACCAATTAGCTGCTACAATAACCACCCGATTTGATACACCCTCATCAGGTTTGTTTACGCATCCTATTCTTGATCGTTGCCTGACAGTTCGCGAAGCTGCTCGTATTCAATCTTTTGATGATAAGTTCGTGTTTACCGGCAACAAGACTTCACAAATGAAACAAGTGGGAAATGCAGTACCACCTTTGCTGGCTTTTGAGGTTGCTAAAACTGCATTACAAACTCTGAATTAATATGGCTAAAGTTTATCCAATTTCTTTAAGAGTTCGACCAGAACTCAACCATCGTCACGGTATCAAGCCTTCTGTTGAGGATTTACGGGGTTTAATTTCTTTAGCCACAGCACTGTATTTATCTAATCCAACTAGTGCGTTAGAATATTGTGTGAAGAAAGGAGCAGGTATTGCTGTGAGTGAGGAAGTCTTTAATGATTTAAAAAACTATTTCGCTAAGCAACTTGAACGTGTTCATCCAAATGATTTTCGAGATAAGGTAAACAAAAACCCTTTGTTTACAACTCAAATGGAGCCTGTTCAGGTGGCTTTGGAATTATTTCTTAAAATATGTAAAGTAAAATTTTCAGACGGTGCGGGAAGTAGCCAAGAAAGAACGGGTGGCAATCGTTATCCTAAAACTTTATACTTTACGACAAATATTGAAATTATTCGATTAGCCTTTCAAAATAACGAAAATGAGTTTAAGCAGGTACTTTTCGACTGGATTATCCACATTTCAAACACACAAGAAAGTGAACTAACGCTCTCATTTAAAAAATTAATCACTATTTTTAGTGAGGAAACTCAGTTTAAGCTGCGTCAAGAAAATGAGAAGGAGTTATTTTTTCAGCAAGAGGGCATTTATCAAGCATTGCTGGTAGGAAACGAAAAGATAGATCAAGATAACAGAGAAAATGTAGGGCCCCTACGTATACTTAAAACCTTTGTTAGCCAGTCTCTACACCCCTTCTTGCGTGGCCAGACGCAGTTTTCTCTCAAAGAGACAACAAACAAAGATCAACTCAGACTTTATGCAGGGTTAGTACAAAACTACTTAGATACAATACCAAAGCGTACCACACTTACCGTTATTGAAAAGGGCGAATATGAAGAAGACTTAGGACTATCAATATCTCTCCCCGACCTTCCCCGAAACTGCATTCTTTACGGTCCACCCGGTTCAGGGAAATCGCATCGTGTTGATAATAGTTATGCAAAAGATCATGCTCAAATCCGGGTTACATTCCATCCTGATTCGGATTACCACTCCTTTGTGGGAAGCTATAAACCGTTGATGGACGGGGAAGTAATCATGTATGATTTTCAACCACAAGCATTTACCAACGCCTATATAAGCGCATGGAGCCAACCCGAACGTCCTATCTTTCTAATTATCGAAGAAATTAATCGGGGCAATTGTGCTCAGATCTTTGGCGATCTGTTCCAGTGTCTCGACCGTAATAAAAATGAGTATTCCGTGTATCCAGTCGATGCAGATACTGATTTAGCGACGTATTTAACAAAAAAGATGAGTGATGACCAGGTTGCTGCTGAAACGTTTGCCCAGCAAGCAGCAAACTATAAAAAGGTCGGCCCAAAAGACTATCACAAACTCATTCTTCCTCCTAACCTCTATCTCTATGCTACTATGAATACATCGGATCAGTCGCTTTTTCCGATGGACAGCGCGTTCAAACGGCGGTGGGATTGGGAGTATGTACCAATTAATTATCACGATGCGAACGAGTTCAAAATTGATTTTGGTGACTCGACGCAATACCGTTGGGGCGATTTTATCAGTACCGTTAACGCACGGATTTATGAATTAAACAAAAGTGAGGATAAGCAGCTCGGGAATCGTTTTGTAGCACCAGACATTAAGGGAGTTATTAAAAAAGACGTTTTCAAATCGAAGGTTATGTTTTATCTCTGGTCGGAGATTTACAAAAACGAAACAGAGGGGAATGAGAACATCTTTGTTGTTAAACTTGAGGATGACAAGGCTGAAACTAAATCATTTAGGTTTTCGGAACTCTTTGAGAAGAATGTCGATGGTACTGATACAGAGCGTGTATTGACACTCTTAACGGGTTTCATGCGGCAGCTTGGTTTAGAACCCATTTCTCGCTCTGACGAATGATTGCGCTGTTCGAAGGATTTCATTACCCTACTGATGCCGTTCGACAGGTGCTATCGGAGAAGTATCTTGAAGAGTTGATGGGTCATAACCGATGCCGGATTACGCATGTTGGTTATGTGTATGAAGCTCCAGCAACAGAGCCAGTTTTGTTGTTACCTAAAGTATTTGTCGACAAGCATAAACAAGTACTGGGTGGCTATGATCCTATAAAACTGATCGATCCTACTTCAGGTGAGTGGGAACAACTCAAAAGTCATCCTGCTACTGCTAATTTCCTGTTTCAGTTTTCGGTTTGGCTCTACCGGGCTATCCGGCAGTTCCGACAGCGGCATCCTGAATCTATTTTGCCCGAAATGGCTAACCTGCTCGATGTATCACAGGCAGGCGCATCGGCCTTGTCGGAGTTGGAGATTGTGCAGTCGTTGGTTCGGTTTCACCGTGACAATAATTCGCTGCTGACTCATATTAAACGGGTTAATTCGGCACAGCGGCACACCATTAGCTGGAGCCGGACAGTATCACGGCAACAGCCTATTTTGCAAAATGGCCGGCCACTGTACCTGGAGCCGCTGGTGAAGCAAAAGCATGTCAATTACGACGAAGAACTGATCGTATTGTATCTCAGCACCCTTGCCGACTTGCAGAAACAATACGGCTTTCGACTGGATCTGAATCCACTGTATACCCGGCTTTCAAAACAGGAAATGGCGAGGTTTCAGCAGCGGGCCACACGCCGGTTGAAAGAGATTAGAGGAAAGTATTTTTCAGATAAACTAGTCAGAGTCTGGCAATTACTTTATGTCTATTACGAGAAACGCGAGTCGATGCACACGCAACGAGCGTTTCGGGAGGTGTTGGTAGCGCGCGACTTTAACGTGGTTTTCGAGGACATGATCGACTACCTGCTCTCCGATCCTAAAGAAAGCCTACCCCCCGGATTGAAAGATCAGCCTGACGGCAAGCGCGTTGATCACATTTATTCATACCGTGACCTTATTTACCCCGATACCGACCAGATTTACCATATTGGCGATAGTAAGTATTACGGGGCAGGGAGTACAATTGGCCCCGAATCGGTGTTCAAACAGTTTACGTACGCCCGAAATGTAATTCAGCAGAATATTGACTTGCTAAACGGGAGCCAATTAGCGCGGCCACTACACTACCGCGACGACCTGACGGAAGGTTACAACCCAACGCCCAACTTCTTTATTAGTGCATTCGTAGGCGAATCGCTCAATTTCGGCGATGCCAATTTGAACCCTCGACCCGATAAAGGGTACGAGACTAATCGCCATTTTGAAGGTCGCCTATTCGACCGGGATACGCTGATTCTCCAAGCCTACGACATCAATTTTTTGTATGTGCTGAACGCTTACGTTGCAGGCAACGCGACTCAGAAAGAGACATTTCGGACTACAACAAGGCATCGCTTTCGCGATGAGTTAGTTGAATATTTAAACGCACACTACACATTCTGGCGTGTAACTCCTACCGAGGAGTCGCTCGAAGCATTTGTAACGCGATATTTTCGGCAACTGACCGGACGAATGTACCGGCCATCTGATTTTAGGGATGCTATTCTGGTGGCCAGTCCCAACCAAAATCCGATTGTTCCAGAAGTTGTATTTGATAAGTCGGTGAAGGTTGAACTGTATGCGTTATCAGGTGGTACAGCATCTTAGCCAACGTCGATGTGCATCATTTGTTCACCCCAAAGTCGGTTTTGCCGAAAGAAATACAGAAAGGTTTGATCAGAACGGAGTTTGCCGTTGGCCTTGAATTTCAAGAGGTTATACCCTTTTATTAGCCGGTCTTTATGGATGGGATTGAAGATAAACGACACCCCACCTGTCACTAGGAAGTTAGGAAAAGGCAGCAACCGGGTAAAGATAAGGGAGCCGGGTTTGCCCGTCTGTGAAAGCCCGATCTCCTGGAATTGGAGCGGTGCATTCTTGTTCAACAAGTCAATTACATGCACTGTACAGGCGGCTGAATCAGCATTGGTGATCTGATAGAGCGACATAAATGAACGATTCCGTGCATCCATAACAACATATTCATCGGGCGTAGTATCCGGCAAACCAAGTTCAGCATACCGCTGAAAGTGGCTTTTGTCAGCGACCTTGATATCCTGTAGCCCAAAATCCATCATAGCGTCCATTTCCTGTTCGCCTTCCAGAATAAGTTGCTTCCCTTCCAAAATACCCATCCGCTTTGCAATCACCTTTGGGTCAAACGGAATTACATCCGATTTAATGATTTTTGTACTCAACGCTCGCCCCGTTTTGCGAAAATGAATGTAATCCGCCATAAAGTCCGGCAGATCATTGGCGGGTGGTGTCTGTTTGGGCAATAATCGTTTTAGCCAGGACATAGGGATACTTTTTGTGAATAAAATTCCGTTGATTGCGACACTGTAGGCAAAATTTAGGCAGTACAGGTCGCTGTGTCAACATAAATTTAGCCCGATAACGTACTTTGTAGGTCAAGAGAACCATCACTTTTACAAATGAAACTCCTCCGTCGTTTTCTCCTTGCCCTACTTAGCCTCATCGTCGTTTTGGCGCTGTTTGCTGGTCTGAATCTACTTCCGGTTGATGACACACCGTATGCCCAAACCGATTTTTACCGCCAAACTACAGCCCGGCTGGCTCAGCTACCTCAGCCCACTCGCCCTAAACAAGGCTTGAGTGCGGGCTGGGCAAAGGTGAACATGACGCCCAGCTTCACTACGCCTACCAGCGGCTATGGCGTACGACGGGGCAAACATTGGACAACGGTACACGACTCTATTTTTGCGCGGGCTGTTGTACTCGATAATGGGGGCACTCGTGTAGCCCTTGTTGCACTGGATTTGCTGATTATTCCGCCAACGGTGGTGGCATCCCTGAAACAGCGTTTGCCCGAAGTCGGCCTTCGTTGGGAGCAGGTGTATATGGGGGCAACGCATTCGCACAACTCGCTTGGCGGCTGGGCTCCGGGCGTGGTGGGAACCCTGATCGCTGGCGATTTTGAGGAGCGAATTGTGGCCCATATTACCGATGCCGTACTCAAGGCTATTCGGCAGGCCGGGCAGCAGATAGAACCCGTTTCGGTGGGTTATGTAGAAACCCCTGCGCCCGAACTGGTGTATAACCGCCTGCACGACAACGGCCCCGAAGACGACCGCGTTCGGGTATTGCAGCTTCGCAAACAGTCGGGGAAGGTGGCATTGCTGGCCAGCTTTGCCGCCCATTCAACCATTATCAACTCAAACATAATGGATTGGCTCAGTCGCGATTGGCCGGGTGTGCTGGTCGATGATCTGGAAAAACAAACGGGTGAATTTGCTATGTACATGGCTGGGGCAGTAGGGAGCATGGGCCCCACCGAAATTGGCCCGACCGAAGATGCCCAACTTCACTTTATTGCGGATAGCCTGGCCACCAAAATCAGAACTGCTTTACCGTCAATTCGGCCCCAACCCGATTCAACGCTGGCTCTGTTTACCTTGCCCGTTACTCTGCGCGATGCACATGCGCGGATTTCTGATGGCTGGCGGTTACGCCCCTGGTTATTTGTGAAACTGTACGGCGATTATCCCGCCGAAATCAAAGCGCTGCGCATTGGCAAAACGGTAATGCTTGGGATGCCCGCCGACTTTTCGGGCGAACTGGCCATGGACCTGGCTCGTGAAGCCACCCGACTTGGATTAAACGGAATGATAACGAGTTTCAATGGAGGGTACATTGGCTACGTAACGCCCGACGCCTACTACCACGAAACCCGCTACGAAACCCGCGACATGAACTGGTTCGGACCGCAAAATGGCGCGTATTTTGACGAGTTGAGTCGAAAATTGATTGCCAAACTGGCGCAACCTAACAGACGGTAAGGAGTAATGAAGTAAATTGGAGCATGAATCAACGCCTAGTCGGGTCATTGCTGGCCGTAACGATCACCCTCAGCCTGCCTTCTGTTACGCTGGCACAGCGCAAAAACTTTATCAGCGATTTACTTCAGAAATCGCCGGAGCTGTTTCGTGCCGTAACGAGCCGCCCCGATCTGTACGACGTTCAGATTCTGTACACCCAGATTGATCGTGATGCGCAGAATCGGCCTTTGTTTCGGTCGTATAGCTATAAACTGGATAAAAAGCGGTATTTCTATCCGGCTAGCACCGTGAAACTACCCAGCGTTTTGCTGGCTCTGGAGAAACTCAATGAGTTGAAGATCAGTCGTGATACGCCTATGCTAACGGATTCGGCGTACGCCCGACAAACCCGCGTTCGGGTTGATGCAACGGCGGAAAATGGCTTGCCTTCGGTAGCACACTATGCTAAAAAAATTCTGCTGGTGAGCGACAACGATGCCTTCAATCGGCTCTATGAGTTTGTGGGACAGTACGACATGAATGAGCGGCTCTATCGAAAAGGCTACCGGAATCTACGAATTGTGCATCGTCTGGAATCGCCCATGAACGCCGACCAGAACAGCCACACCAACCCGGTGCGGTTTGTGCAGGACGGTAAGGTTCAGTATGAACAACCCGCGCAGGTGAACACGAAACCGTTCAAATCCGACAGCGTGATTCGGCGGGGCATTGGGTTCATGCGCAACGACTCGCTGATTCGGCAACCCTTTGATTTTACGAATAAGAACTTTTTTGCTCTCGAAGAGCAGCAGGCTATTCTGAAAGCGGTATTGTTTCCAGAATCGGTTCCGGCCAGAAGTCGATTTAATCTGACACCCGGCGATTATGGGTTTCTGTACCAGTATATGTCGCAGTTGCCCCGTGAGACAACCCATCCGTTTTATGATTCAACTTTCTACGATAGCTATTGTAAGTTTCTGTTGGCGGGCGACCAGAAAACTGCTTTTCCCCGCTCCATCCGTATTTTCAACAAGGTTGGCGACGCTTACGGATACATGATTGATAACGCCTACATTGTTGATTTTGAGCGAGGTGTAGAGTTTATGCTCTCGGCTGTAATATCGTGTAACTCCGACGGGATTTTTAATGACGATGCCTACGATTATGACAAAATTGGTACTCCGTTTATGGGCAATCTAGGGCGGGTAATTTTCGATTATGATGCCAAACGAAAACGCCAATGGCGGCCCGATCTGCGGAAATTTCGGGTTAAGTATGACCGGTAATAAAAGTGTCAGGCCTTTTTTTATCTTGCAACATGATTACTCGACTTTTGGGATTTCTTGCGCTTTGGTTGCTTTCCGGAACGGGCTTTACCCAAACGTCTGCGACAATTATCGAGTCTGTTCGCCAACAGTATGCACCCGATGGCCGGGTGGCTTTATTCCGAGTCAAGGCTGATTCGACAGGAATGCTTGTCGGTAAAACCAACCTACCCGAGGCAAAGCGCGATTTGCTTGCCCGGCTCGACGCCCAAAAAGTGTCTTACTCCGACCAGATTCAGGTGTTACCTGCTCCGGCTTTAGACGATAAAACATACGGTATCGTAACGGTTTCAGTAGCCAATCTCCGCTCAGACCCTCGCGATGCGGCTGAATTGGCGACTCAGGCTCTGCTCGGAATGCCCTTGCGCGTTTGGGACAAAGACCGGGGCTGGTATCAGGTGCAAACACCCGATGGCTACATTGGCTGGGTGGACTTTGGCGGTTTTGAGCGGATGGATAAAGCCCGGTTCGATGCGTGGGAGCAAACCCGCAAACTGATCATTACCCAACCGTTTGGATTCTGTTACAGCCAACCCGACCGCGAGTCGCAAACGGTTTCGGATGTGGTGGCGGGTAACGTATTGGCCCTGCTCGGCGAGTCGCTGGCCTTTTATCAGGTACAGTATCCCGATGGCCGGACGGGGTTTTTGCCCCGTAATGAAGCCCAACCCTACGACGAGTGGAAAGCGAAAGCCGCCACTACGGAGACCAACTTAGTCAAAACGGCGCGTCGGCTCATGGGCATTCCGTATCTGTGGGGCGGCACCTCGGTGAAGGGAATGGATTGCAGCGGCTTTACCAAAACGGTCTATTTCCTGAATGGCCAAACCCTGGCCCGCGATGCGTCGCAGCAAGTGAATACGGGAACTCTGGTTCCTGCGCCTAATAATGATTTTTCACAGCTACGCCCCGGCGATCTTTTGTTTTTCGGAACACCGGCTACAGCTGATAAAGTGGAACGGGTTGTTCATGTTGGTATGTGGCTGGGAAACAATGAGTTCATTCACGCGTCTGGCCATATTCGGGTCGCCAGCCTTGACCCAAAAGCAGCCAATTTTAACGAATTTGAATTGAAGCGATTTTTACAAGCAAAAAGGGTGAAGAAATAAATACAACGTACAAAGGTTACGTTCTGCCGGTGTTTTCTTTGATTAAAAATAGAGAGCAATGAACCCTACTTCGCATTCTATCCCAACCAACGAGGGCAAGCTAAGCCGGCAAGCGGTTCGGCTGATAGCCACCACATTAATTTTGGCGCAGGGCTGCACCACTACCACCATTGTGAAGGTTGCGCTCCGAGAGCGGGGCTACAATGTGTACCAGGCCGAAGTAGCTAAGCGGTTGTTTGAAGTAGCCCAAAGCGAAGGCTGGAAAATGGACGACAACGGCCCCGTTCGCATCTTTTACTTCCCCCAAATCTGGGCGAGTATTCATTGATAAAGGAGTGGAAGGAGTATTTAGGAGTTAGGAGTTGCATAGCCTCGGCCTGTGAGGACACAGGCCGAGGCTATGGCTGTATCAGCTACTCATCCTTCACTTCGCTTCCCGCAAAAACGCAATGCTCGGCAGCATTTGCTCCATCGAGCGCGATGATTCATCCTCAATAAAATGATGCCTGATACCCGCTTTCCGGGCAGCTTTCATAAACGCAGAAATCCCAATATCACCTTGACCAAGGGTCACATTGGTTTCCACGTCAGCATGGCCGGTTTGTGTGCCAGGGGTGCCTGGCTTACGGTCTTTTAGGTGGGAAAGCAGAAACCGCTTCGGGTATTTTTTCAGCAGGGCTACCGGGTCTTCGCCGGGCATCTTGGCCCAGAAAACATCCAGTTGAAAATTAGCGTATTTAGGGTTGAGGTTCTTGGCCAGATAATCAAAATACGTGTTGCCATCGGGCATTTTCTGAAATTCGTAGCCGTGAATATGGTAACAGAATTTTAGCCCGTGTTCGGCCATCAACTTACCCGCCGTATTAAATACCTCTACAGCCACATTAGCATCGTTGAGCGTAAACGTATCGCCCTGATGAGGTATCCAGGCGCACATAACATATTTGACGCCAAACGCTTTGGCATCATTAATTATCTTGGGGACGCCGTTCTCCAACTGCTCGAAACCCGCTCCCATGCTAACCGCTTTGAGTCCATTTTGGTCGAGTAATTTTTTGAATTCGGCATTGGATAGGCCGTACGTTCCTGCCAATTCGACTTCGCGGAAGCCCATCTCCCGAACTTTGGCCATCGTGCCTGGAACATCCTTCGCAAACTGGTTACGAAAACTGTATAATTGAAGCCCTACAGGCGATACAGGGGCCTTCTGAGCGAGCAGGTTGGCAACGGAGCCAGCAATCAGTAAGGTTGCTAAAAGTAGTTTGTTCATGGTTTTTGGTAGGCTTATGTTGCCCAATTTGCGGGTTTCAGCAGGAGTCAGAACTTGTTGATCTATGTGCCATATAAAGGCCCTCGCCCTTCCGAACTTACTTTACCTGCCCTGTTAATGAGGGAGTAAGTGAACGGCAGAACCATTGCGGCTGGCACGGCCTTTCAGGGGCAAATTCGGGATTTTGGGGCTGGCCCGGTCGCCATCAATCAGGCGTGGTGGCAGGGCCGGGGGGCGGCATCCAACACG
>Ga0105048_10000563_pt1 | contig 57627 bp, 50 predicted proteins | sample MAT05_FD_78382 | JGI IMG/M metagenome (GOLD analysis project Ga0105048, IMG submission 78382) | Freshwater microbial communities from Lake Fryxell liftoff mats and glacier meltwater in Antarctica - MAT-05 | ecosystem: Environmental > Aquatic > Freshwater > Ice > Liftoff microbial mat | place... | reverse complement strand
TCGTCAGGGCCCGGGGGGTGCGTTGGGGGCGGGCCCGCGGGGCCCCGAAAAAGGCCCTTGGTCGAAAAATGGGGGGGGGGGGGATTGCGCCGTTCACCCACGGTGACACCAGGCCCACCCGCAGCACGCGCTGCGTCAAACCGCGTTGACAACCCCCTGCTTGCTGGGTACAGTGCGCGCGCCTGGCGCAAGTGATGCCAGGAAGGTCACGCCTTCAGCTTACCCCTCTCCGGGGGTCTTCATAAGAAGCCTTTTTCCGAGAAGCAACTTCTCAAATCTTACAGCGAAGAATCTGGCTTCAGCAGCACAAGAGACGGAATGTTTGGCCTCCGGCAACTGTTCACTGCCGCTTCCCGAGATTCGTTTGCTCCACGAAAGATTGCCTTATTGATTTGCTCGGCAGTGCGACGTGGAGGCTGCTAAAAATCGGGTAGCTGCTGTTTCATTTACTGGCTCCGCAAGGAGTTGCTTCGCTGAATCGCACCCTCACGATTTGCTCAGCAAGGGATTGCTGAGCCGCCAAAGGGGTGCTTCACAGTCTGATGATCCCCGCTCTTCAGGCGGTATTCGGATCAGAACCCGCGGAAGACCTGGACCAAAACACCGGCCCCGGCCCACGCGGCTCAAGAAAGAAAGCGGTACATCCATGAGCGTCGCAGGCCCGCAAACCAGCCCCCGAAAAGGTGGTGCGAAATTGGCAGATCGCTCGGAGAGCCGCTCACGAAAAGGAGAAGCGATGGCGCCACGATCAGGCTCTGCACCCGCAGCCCCCGCACCCGCGAGCAAGACAGCAGCAGCTGCCGCCGCCGACAAGGCTGCCGCCGACAAGGCTACCGCCGACAAGGTACTCGCCGACAAGGTCGCCGATGACAAGGCTGTCGGTGAAGCCCAGTTCAAGGTGGGCGACAAAGCGGTCTACCCACGCGGCGGCGTCGCCGAGGTCATCGGCATCGAAGAGCTCGACATCGCCGGTCATCGGCAGAGCTTCTACGTGCTCAAGTTGCTGCAGAACAACAGCAAGATTCGAGTCCCTGTCGGCAACGAGAGCACCGTTGGTCTGCGCCAGCTGATCAGCGAGCAAGAAATTCTCGAGGTGTTCGACATCCTGCGCGAGCGCACCATCGCCTTCGACAAGCAGACGTGGAACCGACGCTTTCGCGGCTTCATGGATAAGATCAAAACAGGCTCGATCTACGACGTGGCGGAGGTGCTTCGCGATCTCTACCGCCTGAAGACCGACAAGCAGCTCTCCTTCGGCGAGAAGCGCATGCTCGATGAGGCTCGCTCGCTGATCGTGAAAGAGATCGCCATCGCGCGCGGCCACACTGAAGACGCGGTCAAGACCGAGATCGAAGCCATCTTTCTCGCGAACTGAAGCCTCGTCACGTTCGACTCGCCCCTGCTTGGCCGTAGTGCCGAGCGGGGGCGTGTTATGTTCGGGTCCCAGTGAACGAGCGGACCCCACCAGGTGAAGCCCAAGCGATTGCTCAGCAAGGGCGCGTGTTGCAGCTTGGTTTCGACCCGCGCGGATTCGTCAAAGACGGCGGCAGGGTGTAGCGACTCGTTTCAGAGCCGATCGAGCGAGGCCCGCTGCGCCTTTCTAGCGTTCCTGCTGTTGCTATCGGCGTTGGCAATTCCTGCTGCCGCTCAACCGACCGCACCCACGGCCAAGACCTCAGCCAGCGCCAAGGTAGCGACAGCGACCACCAGCGTCAGTGCCCAGCCCAGCGCGCCTCTGTCGGCCAGCGCGCCGCAAGTCGCCACGGAGGAGACGCCAGCACCGCCACAGCCGAAGCCCACGGCTGCCACAAAAGCCTCCGCCCAGCCCAGCGTCGCCCCGCCGATCGTGGTGATCGTTCCGGCACCCACGCCCCTCCCCACGGCGAGCGCTGCGCCCACCCCACCACCGCTGCCGGAGGTCGAAGCGCCGGCAGAAGTGCGCGTCGGAGAGTTCGTCGCCTTCACGTTGCGCACGCGTGTCGCTGAGCAGCACGCCCGCGACCGCGCGGCGCTTGCAAACAAGGCGCTGAAAGATTCGTTCGACAACGCGACGCCGGATGACGCTCGCGTCGAACGCTCCGGCGACGTGTTCGTCGTCTACGTCGGGTCTCAACCGATCGTGCAGCTCACACAAGCGGACGCGACCGCCGCGGGGGACCCATCACTCGACGTACACGCGGACGCCGTCCTCGCGCAGCTGCGCAAAGCCATCAAGGCAGAAAAAGAGCGTACGGCCCTGGCCAATCGCATCCTGGCGATCAGCCTGGTCGTCGTCTTCGGCATGGTGGTGATCTACCTGCTGCGCCGAATCGGCGACTGGGCGGAGCGAGGCAATCATTGGGTCGAAGACAACCCGCACCGCATCCCGGCCATCCGCGTGCGCACATTGACGCTGCTCACGCCGGCAGCATTTCGCAGCGCAGTAGCGCTCGCAATTTCGATCGCGAGATGGGTGAGCCAATTCGCGATCGTGTACGTTTGGCTGTTGGCGGCGCTGGGGTTGTTCGAAACCACGCGCGGCTACACCGACAAGCTGAACGGCTACATCGTCGGGCCATTCGTGTCGCTGACCTCGCGCATCGCGAGCATGCTGCCCATCACCGTGGTCGTGCTGATCGCCGGCCTCGTCACCGCCATCGTGCTACGCGTGATCGGGCTCTTCTTCGAGAGTGTGAAGAGCGGCGCGACTACGATCGATTGGCTACCGCCAGACCTGGCACAGCCGACCAGCACGCTCACGCGCATCGGGCTGGTGCTCACCTCGCTCGTGTTTGCGGCGCCCGTGCTCACGGGTCATCCCGATGGCGCTCTCGCTCGCGGCGGCTTGGTCGGACTGGCGACGCTGGGGCTGGCGAGCGTTCCTCTCATCGCGTGTGCCACCGTGGGAGCGCTGGTCGTTTATGGACGACGCTACCGCGTCGGCGACTACCTTCGCATCGGGCCCACCAGCGGTCGAGTGGCCGAGGTGGGGTTGCTCGACGTCGTTGTCGAGGACGACGAGGGCTTGCTGACGCGTGTGCCGCATCTGCTTTCGCTCGTTCGGCCGGTGCAGCTTCAAGGGACGTCGCCGCGCGTGACCATCCGCGTCGCGGTGGAGCGCCGACGCGCAACGAGCGCGCTACGCGCGGAGCTCAGTCGCACAATCGTGGCAGTGGGCGCCGAGCCTCGCGTCGAGGTGGAGGAGGTGGGCCGAGACACGGTCGCGATGGCTCTGAGCGTGCTGAGCGAAGATCTGGACGCTCGCAGTCGCCTGCATTTGTTGGTGCTCGAAGTGCTCGATAATCCCCCGTCAGCAGCGCCGGCCACCCCCAACGAGGGCACGAACGAAGCTCTGGAAGTCGCCTCCGCGGCAACGCCAGCTGACGCGAAATCAAATGAATCGCCCACGCCATGAGCCCCATCCTCCTGCTGACGGGCCTCTTGGCGCTCGCGTACTTCGGAACGATGCTCGTCGAGCGGCGCTCCATGCGCGGCTTCGGCTTGCCCTCCGGCACCGAGTTTCTCCTCGTCGGCGTGCTCATCGGCCCGCGCTTCATGGGCCTCATCTCCACGCCCGCGCTGACGAGCTTCGGCGGGCTGACGGCCGTCGCCTTGGCGTGGCTCGCTTTGATTATCGGAGCTCACTACGGCTGGGCGCGCGGTAGACGAGTTCCGGCGCGTCGTATGTTGCTCGGTGTGGGGCTCGCTTCAGTGGCGGTCGTCATGACCGGCGCGGCGGCCGGGCTCGTCGCGTGGCTCGTGACCGACCTCGACTGGCGCGACCTCTTGCTGTTGGCGATGGGTGTGGGCGCAGTCAGCGCCGAGACGACACGGCACGCAGTCCGGTGGGTGATCGAGCGATACGCCGCTGAAGGTCCGCTGTCGGAGCTGATCGGCGATGCCACCGAGGCCGACGACGCAGTGCCCATCTTGATGCTCGCGTTGATCGCGACCATGGCCCCGCACGAGGGCAGCCTCGCCCTATCGTTCCCAGGCTGGGCTGCGCTGCTCTCGACGGTGGGCATCGGTGCCGCGATGGGCGCCACGTGCGCGGCGCTGTTCGATATCGAGCCTCGCACCACGCAGCGCTGGGGCATCGTGGTGGGCACGGGTCTCTTGGCCGTCGGTGCCAGTACGCGACTCGGCCTCTCCGGAATCGCGACCACCTTCGTGATGGGCTTGACTGCGGCCTCCCTCTCGCGTCAACGCGCGGCTCTCGAGGCGCTGCTCACCACCACCGAACGTGCTGTCATGTTGCCCGCGCTCGTGCTGGCTGGCGCGCACGTGGGGTTCCCCGACAGGATGCCGTTCTTGCCGATCGTGATCGTCGCAGTCGCCGGCCGGGTGGCTGCGAAGCTGCTTGCGGGTCGTCTGTTTCGCCGATCTTTGAAACAAGAAGGAGTCGGTAGCCGAACCCTCGGGCTCGGCCTTCTGCCAGCCGGGGTGCTCAGCGTCACGGCGGGCTTCGCCTGTGCGCTACAGCTGCAGACCATCGTCGGCGAGATCATTCTGGCCGTCGCTGTCACACATGCGATCGTGGGAGAGATCGTCGGGCCGGTGTTCTTGCGCAGAGCGCTGCGCAGTGCCGGCGAGATTCGATCGGCAGCCGCGGACACACCACATCCGGTACCGGCAAGAGTGATCGAGGGCGCGAGACGTCTGGTCGCGCGCGGCCCCCGTCTGCGTTCGAGCGAACGGCCCCCGAAACTCCGTGCATCGCAGAGCTCGGATATTGGCGACGACCCGCGATGAGCGCACTCGAAGCCACCCAATCGAAGAGCGCGAGCGCCCGCCTGGTTCAGGCAGCGGCGCTCGTCGTCACCTTCGGGCTTTTGCTGACTGCCACGCGACTCGCGCCAGCGGAGGCTGGGGTCGTCGGCACCGTCGCAGGGCTGGGCTTCTTGCTGCTGGCCGGCACACTCACTAGCGAGCTCATCGAGGCGCTCGGAATCCCGCACCTCACCGGCTATCTGCTCGCTGGCGTGCTGGCAGGGCCCGACGTGCTCGCCCTGATCGATCGAGCTACGCTCGCTCAGCTCGGGCCCGTCAACACGCTGGCCCTTTCGCTGATTGCGCTTGCGGGCGGAGCCGAGCTGCACATCGAGCTGTTGCGCAGCACGGCGCGCAGCCTGGCCTGGGCTTCGCTGTTGCAGCACTCTCTCGTGATGATGGCGTCGGTCGCCGCATTCATCGCGCTCGCGCCCTTCACGCCTTTTGCCGACCTACGCCCGGCATCTCTCTGGGGCGTCGCGCTCTTGTGGGGCGCCGTCGCCGCCACTCGTAGCCCGGCCGCGCTCCTCGGCATCATCTCGCAACTGCGACCCAAAGGGCCGCTGACGACCTTCTCGATCGCGTTCGTCATGCTCTCGGACCTCTTGTGCATCGTGATCGTAGCCTTCACGATGGCGCTGGTTCGACCCCTGTTCGACGCGTCGGCCATCTTCTCCTTCAACGACATCCGTCAGCTCGTGAGGGAGCTCGTTGGCAGTGTTGCGCTGGGCGGCGCGGTTGGCCTCGCTCTATCGATCTATCTGAAGCTTTTCGGAAAAAATCGCCTACTGGTGCTGCTCGCCCTCGGCGTGGGGCTCGCCGAGCTGCTCCGATACATTCAATTCGACGCGCTGCTGGCGTTTTTGGTCGCCGGCTTCTTCGTGCGAAATTTCAGTGAACAAGGGCCGAAGCTGCTCGAGGCCGTGCAGCGTACCGGCGTCATCGTCTTCGTGATTTTCTTTGCCGTGGCGGGCGCAAAGATCGAGCTCGCGCTGCTGGCCAAGGTGGGCGGTGTGGTGCTCGCCCTGTGCGCGGTCCGGTTCGCCACGACACTTCTCGCCGCTCGCGCATCGAGCAAGCTCGCGGCCGACGAGCCTGTGCTGCGGCGCTGGGGATGGTCTGCGTTGATCAGCCAGGCAGGCTTCACACTGGGTATCACGATGGTGGTCGCGCGTGCCTTCCCCAGCATCGCAGACGCTTTCACCACGCTCGCGATCGCAGCAGTGGCCATCAACGAGACGATTGGTCCGGTTCTGTTCAAGATCGGGCTCGACCGCGCAGGCGAATCCGGCGCGGGCGACGCAAGCTCCGAGCGGCCACCGAGCAGCGCGTTGTGATTGCGACTCAGCGCGTGGGTACCGGAGCACCGTCGCGCGGCCGCATCACCACGGCTGGCAGCGGCGGCAGGTCGACGTGCACGCGCCAACCCCCGTTCTCGAACACGCAGCGGATCTCGGCTCGCTCGTCGTCGAGCAGACCGCGGGCCCGAACAATCGCGTAGCCACCCTTGATTTCGCCGAGCAGCTCGCGCGGGTTGAAGCGCAGGATGAAGCTGGCGGGCGCCAGCATCATTTCGGGTTCGATGTGTTTGCCGCTGGCTCTAGAATAGCGCTCGGCTCGCGCAATCAAGTTCTGCTTGGTCTCGCCCGAGAGCAGCTCGAACGCGGGTCTCGCCGCGCGCTGTGTACCGTCGAGCCGCTTGAGTTGCTCGACCAGCTCGCGCACGGCGCCTTCTGGCGTCTCGTTCGGCTGTTTCGGGGTGCAACCGCAGAGCGCCGCGGCGAGGAGCAACACCACGGCTGCGTAGATCGCTCTCGTCATGGTTGGCTCTGCCCGCCCTTTACGCCTGCAGCCGCTTTCACGTCCTGCATCGTGCGCGCCGCGAGCCCCCGGCAAGTCGCTGCTCCATCGCCCAAGATCTGCGCGACGCGTGTCGGAGTCGCCCGCAGCTCAGTGGCGCGGGCGCGGATCGGCGAGAGCTCGACCTCCAGTGACTCAGCCAGAATTTTCTTGCAGTCACCACAGCCGATGCCTGCGGTACGGCAAGCGGTGTCGATCTCGGCGAGCCTGTCGGGCGGGGTCACCACCGAGTGCATCGTGAAGATGTTGCACACCTCTGGGCGGCCGGGGATCTCCCGCGTAATCCGCTGGGGATCCGTGAACGCGCCCTTCAGCTTCTTCCAGATTTGCTCTTTGGTTTCGAGCATGCCGATCGCGTTGTTGCGGCTCTTCGACATCTTCTCATCCCCATCTGTGCCCTTGATGCGAAGCTTCAGCGGGTGCGGCTTCGGCTCGGGAAACACGTCGACACCGAAGCGATGATTGAAGTGGCGCGCGACGTCGCGCGCGAACTCGAGGTGCTGCAGCTGGTCGTGGCCAACCGGCACCAGCGTCGCTTTGTACAGCAAAATGTCGGCTGCCATCAGGATGGGATAGGTGAACAACCCGGTACCGACGCCGGCTTTGCTTTGGTCGCTCTTCTCTTTGAACTGAGTCATGCGCCCGAGCTCGCCCATCGGCGCGACGCACCCCAGGTACCAGGCGAGCTCGGTGTGTTGTGGCACGTCGGACTGAACGAACACCGTGGCCGAGTCTGGGTCGAGGCCGACAGCCAACACGGCGACGGCGGTATCGAACACTTGCTTCGGGAACGCCTTCTCGTCGTAAGGGACCGTGAACGCGTGACAGTCGACGATGCAGGAGATGCTGTTGTGCTCGGGCAGCTTGGAGAGCGCCACCCACTGCCTGAGGGCGCCCATGTAGTTGCCGAGGTGGGCTTCACCCGTTGGCTGGATACCGCTGAAAATCGTCGCCATTTCGTGTTCCGTTTAGCCAATATTTTTGGGGGCGTCATCGACGAAGACGTCGCTCAACGCGCCGGCCTGACGCAGCGCTTCGTAGAGAACGATCGACACGGCGTTGGCAAGGTTCAGCGAACGCACGGCGCCCAACGTCGGGATGCCGATGACCCCCAGCTCGGGGTCGGCGTGCTTCGCGCAGAGCTCCTCGTCGAGCCCCGTGCTCTCTTTGCCGAACACGAGCGCGTCACCTGTGCGAAAGGCGATCGAAGTGTAGCTCGTCCTCGAGTGCGCCGAGAACAGGAGCAGCCGCCTTCCTGGCAGCGCGTGGCGAAAGTGTTCGAGACTGGCGTGTTGTCGCAAGTCGATCAGCGGCCAGTAGTCGAGCCCTGCGCGCTTGACCGCGTGTTCGTCGATGCGAAAACCAAGCCGCCCGACGAGATGCAGTGGGCTCGCAGTGGCCGCCGCAAGACGCCCGATATTGCCCGTGTTCTGCGGGATTTCGGGTTCGACGAGCACGATCTGAAACGGATCATCCAGCGGCTTGCCGCGCAGGCGAGTCACTGCACAGCCGCGCGTCTCGCGGGCCCTGGCAGCGGGAAGCCCAGCTCTTTGAGCGCGCTCTTGAAGACACCTTCTTCTCGGTTCGCCGCGTCGAGCAGCTCGACGACGCGCGGATAGCTGCCATCGATTGCAGCCTGCGCCGCCCGCTCGACTTTCGTCAGAGAGAGCAGGAGATGCGGATGTGCTTTGGCGATCTGGGCGGGCACATCCATGTTGGATGCAGCGCTGAGGCGCGCTTCGGCGACGATGCGGACCACGCGCGCCAGCTCTTTGTCGGTCATCTTGAGGCGCAGCTCGATTTGGTCTTTGCGCGACCCGACTAGCAAGAGTGCGGCGCGGTCGAGATAGCTGCCAGCCTCTGCGGTGCTGGCGACCCCCACGACCAACAGGCCGAGCCCTCCTGCAATCAGCGAACGCCGCAACATAGGGTTCTTTACTGCGGTTCTTCGAGGAGCAGAAGGGCCACCCGCGCCGCCTCTTGCTCGGCAGCTTTTTTGGAGCGACCTCGGCCACGGCCCATCGCCCTGCCCAGTGCCTCCACCTCGACCTCGAACTCGCGCACGTGATCAGGGCCCTCGGCTGCCACCACGCGATACTTCGGAGACGCTCCCCCCGCCGCCTGCACCCGCTCTTGAAGCTCGCTCTTCGGATCGCGCTGCGGCAGGTTGGCCTTGGCCTCGAGGCCTTGTGACATGACGCGCAGGGCGATGCTGCGCGCGGCCTCGAGCCCCCGGTCGAGGTAGACCGCGCCCACCACCGCCTCGATGACGTCGGCGAGCACATTCGGTTGCGTGCGCTCACCGGCCGCGTCAGCGCCGCGGCCGAGCGAGAGTAACTCCCCGAGCTCGACGCTCTTGGCGAACGCAGCCAGCGCTTCGGTGCTCACCACGCTGGAGCGGAGCAGGCTGAGCTCACCTTCCCTCGCCTCCGGAAAGGCGCGCATCAGCGCTTCGCTGACGCACAGCTGAATCACTGCATCTCCCAAAAATTCGAGCCGCTGATAGTCGAGCCGCGGGCCGCGCTTCTGTTCGTTCGCGAAGCTCGGATGCGTCAGTGCCTGCTCGAGATGGTCGAGCTCGTCGTCCGTCCCGACGAGCTCGGCCAGAACAGCGGGCAGCTTCACGGCGCCTCGGTTGCCCCGTGACGCCCCGCCAAGCCCTCTGTCAGCTCTGCAAGCTCGCAATCGAGCGCGGTGATGCCGCCCGCGTCGTGTGTGGACCAGAGCACGGAGACCTTCGCCCAGCGAATGGTCAGGTCCGGGTGGTGGTCCTTCCGCTCAGCGACCATCGCGACGGCCACGGCGAACGCCACACCGTCTGCGTAGGACCCGAAGCGATACTCCTTCACCAAGGCGCGATCTGCGCTGCGATAGCCGGGGTGTTTCTCGACGAACGCGTCGACTTCCTGCGCTGACAGCTGCTTCTGGCCCACGTTTCCTCCGGTCGGACGCTACACCGGGAACCGCTTTGGCCCCAGCGTTGTCCGCTCTTCGTGGGCTATTCTCTGTCTCCTTCGATGCGAACTCTCCTTGCCTGCCCCTTCTGCCGAGAAATGTTCGAGCCCGGCGAAGCCAAGGCCTGTCCTGCCTGCGGGCTCGGCCTGCGTCGCATCGACGACTTACCGGAGACGAACGTCATCGGGGACGAAGTCGATCCGGAGCTTTCACCCGACGAACAGACGCTCCCGTGGAGCTACTTCGCGCGCGGACGCGGCCCGCTCATCGTGCTGTCTGTGCTTGGTATCGCAGCGTTCTTCCTGCCATGGGTCCACGAGGTCGCACCGGAGCGGCGCGCGCTCTCCGGTCCGGAGATCGCGCGTCACCTCGGCTGGATGTGGGCTCCGCTGGTCTCTTACATGGTGATGTTGCCGATGGTGCTTTCGCGACGAACCGTGTTTCGAATGCGCGGAGCCCGCGTGGCCGTCGCCTTTCTCGGCGCCATGAGCCTGATGACAGCGGCCGTGCGCGTGCTCTTTCCGCCCGCGCGCAATGCGCTCGATCCGCACCTCCTGGAGTGGGGCGTCGGCCTCTACGCCACTGGCGCGATCAGCATCGCCGCAATCATCGTCGGTGTGCGCTTCGGCGGCCCTCGTACGGCTTGAGGCTCGCTCTAGCGAAGACCGCCGGGACCGTCAGTGGGCACTGGAGCCGCACCGCGCTTGGACCGAGGCAACACGCCAGGCCGCTTTGTGCGCTCGAGCTCGCCAGACGCGGTCACGCTCACCATGTCGCAAAGCTCCGGATTGAGTTCGCCGACGAGCTCGCTGCGCAGGCCGGAGAGCAGGTCTTGCATCGCCTTGCGCAGCCGCTCGTCCTCGAGGTTCGCTTTGATGCCGGGCGCCTCTTGCTGGAACGACCGCACCGACGGACGCGTCTCTTGACGCTTCCACACGACCGCCCACTTGTCGCCTTCTTTGACCGGTCGCGGCACGAGCTCGCCTTCTTTGACTGGATCCGCCGCCGCGAACAAGGCGGGGTCCACCTTGTCGCCGGCCTGCCCGGTGACGCCGTCTTCGGCGACGAGCCCGAGGTTGCCTCCGCGCAGCCGACTCGCCTTATCGAGCGACTTGTCGCGGGCAAGGTCGTTCCAGGCCTTGGGGTCGGGCACGGACCCAACCTCTTTCACGAGCGCGCTCGCCTCGGCCTCGGAAGATACCAAGATGCGATAGATGCCGATGCGCTTCGGCGCGCTGAACTTGTCGGGGTTGCCCTGATAGAAGCTCTTCACGTCGTCGTCATCGACCGCATCCGCGTTCAGGCCCTGCTTCAAATCGCGAACCAACGCCGAGCGCAACACGGAGAGCATGCGATCCCGAACTTCTCGCTGTTTCTCGAGGCCTTTCGCTTTGGCTTCTTCGGCGAAGAGCGCCGCTGGCACCATCACCTGATCGAGGTACGCGCGCCGAATCTCTTGGGGCGTCGAGCCCATCGTGGCGAGCACGTTTTGGGGCATCTCGCCCATGCGACGCTCGAGCTCGCGCGCTGTAATGGTCGCGTCGCCGACTCGGGCGACGACCACGTCTGGAGCGGCGCCTTGTGCCGGCCCGGGCTGCGCGAAGGCCTGGCGAATCGCCCCTGTGTGAGGATTGCTTCTGTACGCGAGGCCCGGTGCAAAAGACGCGACCCCAATCATCGCGCCGAGCGCGACGCCGATCAGCGCCTTTTTGTACCGAGCCACCATGAGAGAAGCAATGGCGGAGGTCGCGCCTCCGGTCAAGCCGCGCGAGCAGTGCCTGCTGGCAACCCTTTGCGGATTGTCGGTCTACCGGCCACGCCCGCGCGTCCGACGACTCCGGCACGTCTGAGCGTTGCCTCGTCGATGCCGACGAATACGTAGACCTCCGGTGGAAACCGATAGGCCTCGTGTAGTCGTTTCACGCCGGCGATCACCTCTGCCGACGCTGCCACCGGCCGCGCCGGGCGGCACACCTTCTTGATCGCAACAAGCGACTCGCCGAGCCGGAGCAGGGCGTCGATACGCGTCAGCACCTCGATGGGCTTGAGACCCTTCTTCGAAGCGCGAGCTTGACCTTCTTTGAGCTCGTCGAGCAAGCGCAAGCGCCGCTTTTCGGTGCGGCCATCGAGCTTGCCTGAGGCGCTCGCTCCGCCGAGCAGCTCGTTGAAGGCACGCGCAGCTTTGCGCTTGTTCACGACATCGGGACTACCACGGCGATTTACGCTCGCCGTCTTGGCACGACCGGACATGGGTGAATCTTGGCACAAGTCGCAAAATAAACAATGTTCTTCGCCTCATCAGTCACTGCGGGAGGGGCGATCATCTCAGGAGGATCTGGAGGATTGCGAGTGCGGCCAGCAGCAACAATAGCGGTGCCATGGTTCTGAAGAACGCCCCAACGTCGGACAGCAAGCTGTTCTTGGCGCGCCGTTTGAGCTCGTTTCGCCCAACGACACGCTCCCTTTCTCGCGCGATCGCCACCCGTTCCTCTTCATCCATCGGGTCGTGTCCGCTGAGGAAGTAGAGATGATGCTCGACCTCGTGCTCGATGGTCTCGGCTATCTCGCCTTCGACATCGAAGCTCTCGTCGAAACGAAACTCCGATTGAAAGGTGCGGTAGTAGAGTCGTATCTCCGGCTGCGATGTGTCGCCTTCGCCACTCGCCGGGATGTACGAGCCGAGCAGCGGTTCGCCCCCATCGTCACAGTGCGGCACGCCGGTCTCGATGATGAGCGCAATGTTGCGCACGCCTTTCTTGGAGTAAATCGCGGCGCGCGCCCGTTCGGCCAGCCTCTCGAACGTTTCTTCCGAAGGAAACCCAGCGGGTCTCGCAGACGTTCGCTGCGCCACACCAGACGGCGTGGCCAACCCATCGAACGGTCTCGCTGAAGGCGCTGGCGCCTCGACTCGCGCCCCACACACGCAGCGTGCGGTCGCGAACATGCGCGGCGAATAGTGCGCACGCTCCCATGCTTCGCCGAGGGCCGTCCAAGCCGCATCCGACGCGCGAGACAACGTCCGAACCATCACCTCGGCGCGCCGCTCGCGACCGATTGCCTCGATGCCAAGCGCGGCGATGACAGCGCGTGAGACGCGTACCCTGCGGCCGGAGTACAAAACGCGCGCCTGTTTCAGCGTGCGAGGCGCGAGACGAACACTGCGAGCAATGCCCGCTCCGGTGAACAGCGCAGGCAGCGGATGGGCGCTCCCGAAATCGAAGCGGGCGTCGAGCTCCGGATCATCCAGCTCTCCGTCGAGGAAAGGCCCTGGCTCGAAATCGCGTGATGGCGTGATCGTCGAGCGCGCGTCGCAGTTTTCACAAACCACATCCACTCTGGGCTCGCTGATGAGCGAGGCGCGCGCGAGCAGCGCGACCAACAAGTGCACGTCGGACAGGCACAAGGCATCGACGTCCAAGTTGCCGTCGACAGTGAAAAGCGCTCCTTCGATGTGCAGAAGCTCGATCGCCCGAGCCAACGGCGGCGCGGATGTCACCGCTTCAGCGCCGCGCTTCAGGGGCTCCCAGCCGAGCGACACGCGGAGACCCGACGGCAGCGTGACTGCGCATGGCAGCTCGATCGCGGGCTCGCCCATGCCTCTGCTCAGCGGCGGAAGAGCCGCTTCAAGAAGCCTGTCTCGCCGCGTTTGGTGGTTCCAGCGTCGAGCGACGGCAGCTCCTTCTGAGCGAGCTCGTGGGTCGGCTCGAGCTCGAGCACCCGCCGAAAGTCACTGGTTGCGCCGGCGCTGTCCCCCAACCGTTTGCGCAGAAGCCCGCGCACGTAACGCGGCAGCGCCAGCGTATCGCTCTCACGAATGAGCTCGTCCAGATCGACTGTGAGCGCCTTGAGCTCGGGATGGGGCTCGAGCGAGCAGGCCCATGCCCGCACCGCAACCAGCTCCCCGTGGATAGAGCCGCTGGCTTCGCCCAACTCCGCGAGCTTCTTCAAGCCGACCTCGCATACTTCCGTCGCCATGGTCGGCTCTTTTTCATCGATCTTCTCGCGGGCCAGCTTGAGCAGCGCTGCTGCCGGCAGCGCTTTGATCGTGTCGGACACGAGCCTGCGAGTGGACTCTTCGGCGATCTCGTCGCTCGTCGGGGCGTTGGCCAGAGCTTCTCGCTCTTGGAGGGCGGCTACCGCTTCCGGCTCGTTCTCGTTTTCTTGGAGCTCTCCCGAATCGACCTCGGCCTTGCCCACTTCGACATCGCCCTCGACATCGCCGAACTCGAGATTGGGAGGCGGCTCGGAGGTATCGTCGCGCGGGATGACGACCCTGCCTCGCACGCTCAGCGAGCGGGTCGAGCGCTCGCCGTCGCCAGGAACGTCGACCGCTGCGCCGACGCGGTGCACCTGCGAGCGAAGCTGCACCTTTGCGAGGTGACGCGTGCGTTCTTCCTCGACGCCGAGCGGCAAAGTGCCGCGGCCCAAATCGAACTGGCGCGAGATGGTGAGCGCGTAAACGACCTTGCGCACGATGTCTGGCGTGACCCCTTCGAGCACCATCAGGTCGTCCAGCGTGGTCGGATCGAGGGAGAGCACTTCCACGACCAGCATCGCGTCCTCCTCGAACTCGAAGCTCGGAATCGTGCAGCGCGAATGAAGAACCAGGGGAAATTCTTTGATTTTCTCGAGTGTCAGCTCGAACAGCGTCGACCTTTCTCCGTGCTCACGGATGCCGCGCCAGAGCAGACCGAGCGGGTCGATGCGCATCGGGTCACCACCCCAGTCCTTGAGTGACTCGGATTGATCGAAGTAGCTGTAGGTGACGTTCTCACCCAGCTCGAAAAAGTGTCGCATGCGCAGCTCGAACTGCTGCTCGATGACTCGATCCAGGGGCTCGGATTCGACGTACCCGGCCAAGACCAGGACGTCCCCCAAGAGGCCGCCAGTAAGAACGGCACCTTCGACGACCTCAGCGGCGACCAAGCCCTCTTCGACCAGCAAGGTGCCCAGCCGGGCGTAGTCGTCGCCCATCCGAATCTTCACCGGATGCCCGCGATCGAAGCAGATCGCGTGGGTTACGTCGGGGGATTCGAAAAGAAACAGCTCGCCTGTGAGACGTCGATCGATCGCATACACCGAAAGGTGTGCGAACGGCGTTTGGGCGAGATCCCCCTCCGCAGTGGGGGGGGTTTCGGGCACCATGGTCGACACGCTATCACAGCTCGGCCGGAGCTTTCGAGCCTAGGTGGTAGGCTCCGTAGATGCCGCGTGGCCACGTTCTCGTGCTCGACGATGAGCGATCGATTCTGACGACCCTCCAAAAGGCCCTTTCTTTGGAGGGTTACACGGTGGACGTCGCAGGCGGCTGCAAGGTCGCCGAAGAAAAGATCAGCAAAACCAGCTACGACATCGCGCTTTTCGATGTGGCGCTGCCCGACGGTGACGGCGTGACGTTGCTGCAGAAAGTCCGCGGCGCCGGCGTCGACATCCCGGTCATCATGATGAGCGGCCACGCCACCGTAGACGCCGCCGTTCGGGCGACACGCTTGGGCGCCTTCGATTTTCTCGAGAAACCAGTCTCCACCGATCGGCTGTTGCTCGTCATCGAGAACGCGCTTCGCCTGATCCGCGCAGAGGCAGAAGCCAAAGCCCTGCGCACCCAAGCCGGCCTCGGCGACCTGCTCGGGCAGAGCCGCGCGATGTTGACGTTGCGCGAGCAGATCGAGCGCGCGGCGAAATCCACGGCGACAGTGCTGGTGATGGGCGAGCGGGGCACCGGCAAAGAGCTGGTAGCGCGCGCGATTCACGTGGCCAGCAAACGCGCGAAGGGTCCGCTCGAGAAGATGAACTGCGCCGCGATTCCGAGCGAGCTATTCGAAAGCGAGCTGTTCGGGCATGAAGCAGGCGCGTTCACGGGTGCGACCAAGCAACGTCGTGGCAAATTCGAGCGCGCCTCTGGCGGAACGCTGTTTCTGGACGAAATCGGCGACATGCCGCTCGCAATGCAGGCGAAGCTTCTACGCGTACTGCAAGAGCGCGAGATCGAGCGCGTCGGCGGCAGCGAAGTAATAAAGGTCGACGTGCGCGTAGTCGCGGCGACCAATCGCAACCTCGACCAGATGACACGAGACGACAAACCAGCTGGAGACAAACCGCAGTTTCGAGCCGACCTGTACGACAGGCTCAACGTGTTACCGCTCACCTTGCCGCCATTGCGCGCGCGTCGCGAAGACATCCCGATGTTGTCGGCACATTTTCTGAATCTCGCGACGGTGTCCAACGACAGGCCCGGCATGCGGCTCACCGAGACGGCCATGAATGCCCTCTCGAGCCACAGCTATCCAGGCAACGTACGCGAGCTGCGCAACGTGATCGAGCGACTGGTGATCTTGACTCCGGACGATACGATCGACGCCGAGGACGTGCGCACCTGTCTCGGTGGTGGCTCGGTCGCCACCGGCAGCATGTTCCGCCCTGGCGTGCCGTTCCGTGTGCTCTCGGAAGAGGCGGAGCGGGCCATATTGGAGCAGGCGCTCACACACCATGAAGGGCAAATGGCCGCGACCGCCCGCGCCCTCGGCCTGGAGCGCAGCCACCTCTACAAGAAGTGCAAAGCCCTGGGCATCCGCAAGGGTGAGGCGGACGCAGAGGAGAGCGAATAGCTCAGTTTGCTTCTTTAGGGCGCTTCTTGGGGGCCTCTTTGGCGCGCTTTTCGGCTTTGGTCTGCAGCTCGCGCGCCTTCTGGGCGTGCTGAGGCTGCTTCAACTTGTCGTAGCCCTTGCCGAGCTCGCGATAGATCTCGGCTGCCATCTCTGGCGGGGCGCCGGCGACGATGGCGCTGTTGTATTCGTAGATCGCCGAAACGTGTTTGCCGCTATTGGCCAGCGCCCGCGCGTACAGCCGATGGATCTCCGGATTGGCTACATCCGTAAAAATCGCGCTCTCGCCGACCTTTACCGCCTCTTCCCATTTCGCGCGCGCGACCAGCGCCTCGAGCAGCCGACCCCACGCGCTGCGGTCGTGTTGCTCCAAGAGCACGTACTTCCGGAGGGAGGCAATCTCCGACCGCTCGTCGCCGCGGGTGCGATGAAGCTTCACCAGGCCAGCCAGCGGGTCGCTCTGCGACGGATCCTGCGTCGACGCCCCCTCGAACCCCCTTTCTGCGCTCTGCCAGTCTTCGACAGAGAGCGCGATGTTCGCCTGCTTCATGCGCACGGCGTAGCCGTCGTGTTTGGAGGCGAGCAGCTTGTCTAGGTACTGCTGTGCCTCGCTGGCGCGCGCTTTCTCTTCCTTCTTCTCGTCGGGCGCGAGTGCCAAATCGGCCAGAATGTAGAGCGCGTCGGGCTGGTTATGCTCGAGGCGGAGGGCGTCGTCGAGCGCGGCCTTTGCCTCTTTGTCGTTGCCCTTGCGGATGTTGGCAATGGCGAGCTCGACTTGCTTGCGAGCATCGTTCGGAAACTTTTTGGCGGCCTCGCGCGCGTCCTCCAGGTTGGGGGCGTGAAGATCCGGAACGTATTGGGTCTTGTACCGCGCGAAGCGCGTGTCGAGCCAGGCACGGTACTCTTTGTCCACAATGGCCGGATCGACGCCGAGCGACGCTTTGATGACCTCGGGGGTTCGCTCGCCCTTCGCCCAACGCGGCATCATCGAGATCGTCTTGTCCCAGCCGTATTTGTCGACCATGAAGACGACGATCTGGCTCGCAGCGTAGTAGGCCATCGTGATGTCTTCGACGCTGTCGACGTGGGTGAACGCCCGATTGAAGCCGACCAATGCCGGCACACGATTGGCCTTCAGCGCTGCATAAAGCGCGGGGTCTTCTTCGCGTTGCCACTCGGGCCGGCGCACGATCGTCTCGTACTCGCTGAGGCCCTCGGTGAACCAGCGAGGCACGTGGTTCTTGGAGAGCTGAATGGCGAATACGTGGCCGAGCTCGTGCCATAACACGTTGCCCCAATTGAACGGCGCTGCCTGCGGGCTCAGCAGCGCCAGCGTCTGCCCGAAACACACGCCCTGAATGCCCACGTTCGGTAGGCCGCTGGTGCGCACGGAGAAGTGCTCGTCGTCCGCATAGAGCTCGATGGAGACCGGCGTCTTGGGGGTGAAGCCATAGCGCTTCACCATCGAGCCCCACGCTTCGTCCAGCAGCTTCGGAACGTATCGCTCGAGAATGGCTTTCTCTTCTTTGTCGTAGCGAATGCGGAAGGTCTTGCCGTCGACCGACTCGTATTGTGTGGCAATCGTCTTTTCGTACAGGTTCATCGTATTGAACACCCGCACGTTGAATGGGTCTTTGGCCCATGCCTTTTTGAGCGCGTCCATTCCGTCCGCCTCGCGCCCGGCGCGAATCAGGTTTAGGCCGAGCGTCGCGTAGGCCTTGCTATCGGCGGCGTCGATCGTCAGCGCCTTTTGCATGAAGGCGATGATGTCGTCATAGCGGTGCTCCCATTCGGCGTACTCCGAGACGACCTGGTAGAAGCGCGAATACGTGGGGTTGATGGCGAAGGCGCGCTTCTCGAATCGGTCGAGCCCAGCACGGTCGTCGGCGAGGAAGCGAATCGCCCCCTTCATCGCGATGAGATCCAAGTCGTTCGGGTTCACTTTGAGCCCGAGATCCGCCGCCTTGTCGGCAGCCTCGATATCCAGATCGCGCAACGCGAGCCCGGCTTCGACGCCGCGGGCCTCTGGGAGCGCTGGGTTTACCTCCAGCGCGCGGCGGATCTCCGCCTCGGCGCCGCCGAAATCCATTGCATTCTCGAGCAATACCCGGGCCTTCATCACGCGCACGCGAGGATCGTTGGGAGCGATCTTCTCCGCGTCGGCGACCACCGCCGCCGCGTGACCCGGATCGTACTTCTCCAGAAACAGATCGGCCCGATAGAGCAGCGTCTGGACGCGTTTTCGCTTGCCGCTTGCTGCTTCTGCCTCCTTGTAGGCGTCATTGGCGTTGGCTGCGTTCCGCAACAGGTGCGCCGCTCGCCCCACCATGGTGAGCCCCTCCGGATCAGTGGACACGATCGCCTTGGGGTCGGCGTCAGGCCGGTTGTAGTCGTCTATCAGCGTCATCAACGGCGCCCGCGCCTCGCTGCGTTTGCCGATCGAGATCAGGTACTCGCCCAACAACAGCCGCGCCCGCCGCGCCTTCGGCTCCCCCTCGACCTCTCGCAGCACCTCGATCGCTTCGCTGGTCAGGCCCTGCGCAAACAGCGCCTCGCCGCGTAGCGCCGCCGCAGCTGCCTTGGACGGCTTGTGTTTGGCTGCACGTTCTGCCTCTTTTTGGGCCTCGATAAGCTTGCCTGTCCGAAGCAATAGCTCTGCGCGCAAGAGCGCGGCTTCGTTCTTCTCCGGGGCGTTCTCCAGCTTCGCAAGCAGAGCGGCAGCCTCGCCGAACTCCGCGTGCTCGAGCGATTGTTTCGCTTCCAGAAGCGTCGCCGGGTCGGCGTGAACGTCGGTCAGCTGTACGAGAGCGAGACCCAACCCGAGCAGGAGTGAGACGAGACCAGATGAAGGGCGGTGACAGCGCATGGATGGCATGCAGTCTAGTCGGAAAGCGAGCCCAGGCGAGCCCGCCTCAAATCTGTAGCGCGCGCCTGGCCACTGCCTCGAGCGCATCGATGAGCTTCGGCCGAGCAGCTACGGCGCGCGCCCGCGCATAGCGTTTTACCCCCGCACGCTCGGCGATGCCCACGGCTTCGATATCCAAGTCGAAGAGAGTCTCCACGTGCTCGGCGAGAAAGCCGATCGGCGCAATCAACACGGTGTCGATGCCACGCGCGACGAAGCCTGCGAACCCATTCGTCAAGTCAGGCCCCAACCAGGGCTCGGCAGACGCTCCCTGGCTCTGGAACGCGATGTCGACCGGATGCCCCCGCTTCGAAAGCGGCTCGGCAATCGCGGATGCCATATCGCGAAACTGCGCCTCGTAGCGATCGCCGCCTTGGATGATGCGCATGGGTAGCGAGTGCGCAGTCAGCAAGATGCCGACACGTTGAGGTGAGACTGGTTCGCCGAGCCTCGCGAGCCCTTCGTCGACCGTCTCGAGGAACGCCTCCAAGAGCTTGGGCTCAAGCCCCCATGATGGGGGCAGCACGAGCTCGATGTGGGCGTCAGCGAGCCCCAACGCTGCCTCGCGCACGGCTTGGTGATAGACGTCGACGGACTGCGGCGCGAGCGGAATGCTCGCTACGCGTGTCGCGCCGAGCTTCACCAGCTCGGCGAGCACCGCAGCTGGATACGGATGCCACAACCGACCGGCAACGCGCACGGGCATTCCCAAGCGCTCTTCCAGTCGCGATGCCTGCAGGCGTGACTGCTCCATCAAGGGCGAGCCGCCGATCGTCTCGTAGCGATGGGCGATCTCTTCCAACAGCTCTTTCGGCACGGGCCGACCGCGCCGGATGTTGAGCAAGAACGCCGGCATATCCGACAAATCGGAGATACTTCCGTGACAACTCAAGAGCACCGCGTCTGCCACGCGCGGAGGATACTCGATCCGCAAACGAGACAGCTCGGTCAGGTGGCGAATTGCGGCCTTGTGCTTGCCAGTCGCGCTGCGCGCCCGTAAGAACAAGACGTGTCGACCTCACGACGCACGATCGTGCTCGGCGATTTGCACCTGGTTCGCGACACGCCGCCCGGCGTCGTCGCTGACTTCGTACGGCTGCTTCGGGAACACGCCGGGCAGCGAATCGTGGTCGCGGGCGACCTGTTCGATCTGTCAGCCGACTACCCCGGCAAAGAGAAGGGTCAGGCGCTGCTTCAGGCGCTCGACGCCCAGCCTGCCGTCAAGGTCGCGCTTCAAGAGCACATCGAGCGGGGCGGCCAGCTGGATCTGATCGGCGGAAACCACGACGCGGCGCTGGGCGACCCGAACGAGCTCGCACCACTCGCAGCAGTGCTGGGCTTGAAAGGCGACTCGACGAAGCGCGTGCGTTCGACGCCGTGGTTCTTTCGCGAAGGTGGCCTGCACCTCGAGCACGGCCACCTGTACGACCCCGACAACGCCAACACCCATCCGCTGGTCGTCGGCGTGCGCAGCCTCGGCGTACACTTCACCGAAGACTTCATCGCTCCTACAGGCGCGTTTCGCTATCTGAACTCCAACGACGGTACCCCGCTCGAGCTGTTACTGTCTGCGTTCAAGTGGTACGGCGTGCGTGGCCCTTACGTCGTCTTCAAGTATTTTCACGCTGCGTTTCGCGCCGTGCTCGCGAGCGGGCCATTCTTCGAAGGTGGCAAAGAGACGCTCACTGGCGTTGCACGCGAGGCTGACTTCATGCGAGTTCACGGGGTCGACGAGACGCTTGTGAAAGGCATGTTGGCCCTGAAGGCAGCGCCGACGATGGAGAGCGTGGCCGACACGCTTTCGCGCCTGTATTTGGATCGGGTAGCCGCCACGTGCTCGATCCTGACTGGCTCGGCGCTGCTCGCCGCTGGCAGGCAGCGCGCAGGCGCTTGGGCCATCGGCGCTGGCGCGCTCGCGATGGGTCTCTCCTGGGCCGCTGGCCATGATCGCTACGGCGGCTCGGTCGCCGAACGCCTCGCCGACAGCGCAGAAAAGATTGCAGACACCACCGGCGCGCGTTTGGTGGTGATGGGACACGCACATCTCGAGGCCGACGGCCCGCGCTACGCCAACACCGGGAGCTTCTCCTTTCCCCATGGCGCCCCTGGTCGGCCATTCTTGGAGATCGAAGGCAGCGCCGAGCTGCCCAAGGCGGCGCGGCGCTACATCGCGCCCGCTAGCCATAGCTAGATCGCGGCGGCTTTGGAGCAACGCCGTGCTCTTCGGCAGCGCGCCTGACGATGCGCAGAAGCGTGGCTTCTTCTTCGACATCGAGCGCATCGAGCTCCCCCGCTAGCGCTCGCGCGAGCCGCCGGCGGGTCGCAGCTCTGAGCAGCAGCGGCCCCCCACCACACGCCTGGCACACGAGGCCGCCGCGGGCTGGGTCGATGAAGGCGGCGCTCTCTTTTGGACAAGCCGTGCCGCAGCTCACGCAACCGTCGAAGGCGAGACCCACGCCCAGCGCCTGGAGCACCTCGGCCAGCGCCCGCGCGAGCGCCAAGCCGGTGGCAGCAGCGCGCGCAATTTCGTCCAAGCCCCGCTCGATCGCGTCGAATGCGACGGGTTCTGGCGACAGCGGCGGAATGATCGTGCGCGCAGCCCGCAACAGCTCGGATGCCGCGTGAAGACGCGCCTCGTTTGCGCACAGCTCAAGACGAGGTCGTTCGATACGGGCTTCACGAAGTCGGCCGACATCCCGACCGGCCACCAGGTCGATCGCGACCAGCAAGGTGTGCATCGGCTCCAGCGCGCCCAGCTTGGACGACGCTCTGCGGGCCGAGCTGGCGGACGCCGACACAGTGCCGTACTCCCGCGTCACGAACGTGACCATCAGGTCGGCCTCACCGACATTGACGCGCCGCACGAGTAACGCCCGCGTCTGAACGCGCTCGGCCGTGCGCCGCCCAGTGGATCGGCCAGCTCCAGGGCCGGCCACTCAGGCGCGAGTGACGCGGATCGTCTCGGCGACGGAGAGCTCGCGCGGCGCGCCTGCGCCACGAGGACGAAGCACGATGCTGATCGCGACAGTGAACAGAATGAGCAGCAACACGAAGGCGATCGCGACGCCGACGCGGCGGCCGGAGGAGCGGCGGCCCTCGGGCGCGGAAAGCGGGATGGGGGTGACGGTGGAGATACGGCGACCGGAGCTGTACCGGGCCAGCACGTCGTCGGCCGAAACCCGCACAGCGCGGGCGTACGCCTTCAAAAAGCCGCGGGTGAACACCTCACCCGGCAAGTCATCGAAGTGGTCGCCTTCGATGCGCTCGATGGAAGAGACGGGAATGCGAGTCGCGCGCGCGATCTCTTCGACGCTCATTCCGTGGGCTTCTCGCATGCCCTTCAGGTAGTGGCCGATTGACTCCATCATTCGTCCTTGAGCGGCAGTCCGTACCTCCATCGCGTCGCGCTGCACTGTGGCAAAACGCATCGCGACGGACGGTGTTACCGGATCTTCGGGACGATTGGAGCCTTGACTTTGGCTTTTTGTAATTTTTGTGTGCTGGACGGATGTCAGCCCTTTGCGGGCGCAGCCACAGCATCGGCACCAGTCACGGGCGCAGGCGCAGCGGTCGGCGGTGCCGCTGGAGCGCTGTGCGGCAACGATCGCAGCGCGCCGCTGCAACGTGCGCCGATCGCCGATGACTTGGAGAGCTCGACGCATTGGCTGTAGGCCGTGCGCGCTTCATCGACCAATCCAAGATGTTTGGCGATGCGGCCGCGGCCTTCCCAAGCCTCTTGAATGCCCTTGCAGCCCGGGCGTTCGGTGTCGACAGCGCGTCCGAATGCTTCGTAACCGAGCTTGGCTTGCCCCTTCTTCTCGTAGGCGAGCCCGAGCCGAAAATTGCCGACGCAGAACGACGGTTGCGCGGCTACCGAACGGCGCAGCGCATCGATCGCATCATCGACACCGCCCTTCTGCAAGTACGCCCAGCCGAGATTGCCCCACGAGACCTGCGGCGACCCGTACAGGATGTCCTCCGCGAGCGGCTTCAACACGGCGATGGCCTCGTCGTACTTCTTTTGATGAATCAAGATCACGCCGAGGGTGTTCTTCGCCTCGCGAAACTCGGGGTTCTTGTCGACGGCCAGCGCCGCCAGCTTGGCTGCAGCCTCGAACCGGCAATCGCTGCCTTGCGGGTCCTTCGCGCAAAATGCAAGGTAGATGAGCGCGCCCAAGTGGGCTGCGTCGACGTTCGCATTGTCGGCGTCCAACGCTTCGTTCACCTTCACGAGCGCTTCGCGCAGCTGTCCTTTGCGGAAGGAGTCGTTCGCCACGTCGTAGATGGCCACGCTCTTGGGATCGGTCTCCTGCGCTCCGGTGGCAAAACAGCCGGGCAAACCCAGGCCGAGCGTGATCAGGGCGAGCGGAGCCAGCACGAGCTTCAGGGTCGACATCGTCTCCGGCGCTATCTCACGGGGCGCGGATGGGCCAACAAAGCTGCCGCCTCGGTGCTCTTACTAGGTGGGACGCGCGAGGCTCCCGGATCGGATCGAGCGGCCAGCGCTTTTCCTCGACAGGCCGTCGGATCGGGCGGCCTGCCCCTTCTCCGACCGGCATGAGGGCCGAGGCGGCCTCCATCGACGCGAAGATTCCCGCCGGGTGGCGAGAAAACCAGCGCACTCCTAGCGGCCTTCGTCGGGCTCGCCGCGGATCTCGTCCTTGACGCCGAGCAGCGTGAACAGCCGGCGCATGGCGTCGAGATCGGGGACCTCCAGCCGTTCGTCGGCGACCTTCACGTATTGTCCCTCCCGAAGCTCTTGCACGACGCGCTTCACCGTATCGACGTCGAGACCGACCCGAGTCGACAGCTCCATCGGCGAGATGGAGAACGAGATCGCGCCGTTCAGCGCCGAGTCGATATGGTTTTGCGCGAGCTTCAGGAGCGCGCTCACTACCTTCGACTGCGTGTCCGACAGCATCATGATCTCGATCTGGTCTTCAGCGTCTCGCAGGCGCCGCACCAGCTGCTTGATCAAACGCGATGCAACGACTGGGTTCTTCTCGAGCAGATTGTGGAGCGTGCCCTGATCGAGCGACAGCGCGAGCCCCGAGCTCAGCGCGATCGCCGTAGACGAGCGCGAAGCCCCAGCGAGCAGCGCCGACTCCCCGAACAGGTCACCGGGCTTCAACACCATGAGCGACCGCTCGACGCCACGCACGCGCTTGATCAGCCGAACACGGCCCTCTTCCAGCAAGTAGGCGTTGGAGCCTTCTTCGCCTTCGCGGAAGATCACTTCGCCGGTCGTGAAGCGACGCCCGAAGCGCACACGCAGGCGATCGCCCTGCGAGGCGGGCATCTGCGCGACGCTCTCCTCGTCCGTAGGGAGCTCGGGCTCGTCAGGCAGGGCTTCGGCCGGAGCTTCCGACATTGGTGGCCGAGTCTAGTCCATCAGTCGCGCGCCGAGGAGTTGCTCGCGTAACGTCGGGCTCACGGCCGTAGACAGCCTCGATTCCCTGCGTGTGAGTCGTCGCGGCGAGCCGTTTCGCCGCGATTGTCGCGATTACGCCAGCGTCAGGCAAGTCGGTAGCCGGATCTCGAAAAGCGATGCCGGGCGCAAATTGCTCCACGACCTCACCCACCACGAGGTCGCCGCGCTGGTGTGCTGCCCGTGCCCGGTCGGCAGCCGCTTCGGGAGAGAACGCGCGCGGCGGCTCTTCTGCCACGACGTCACCGTCTTTCCAGGCAAGCACAGAGCTAAACACCTCCCCCTTGTGAGCGTTCACGAACGCGACAACGCGGGGTGTGCGGGGCTCGAGCTCGAAGGCCGCGAAGGCCATCGCCTCGAGCGAGCCCACGCCAACCAGCGGCAAACCCCGAGCGAGACTCACCCCCTGCGCTGCCGACAACGCGACGCGTAGCCCTGTAAACGAGCCTGGGCCGACGTCGCAGCCGATCGCGCTCAGGCTCTCGGGGCCGATGCCAGCGTCTCGCACGGCTCGGTCGAGCGCCTCGAACAGGCGTTCGCCGTGACCGCGAGGCTCGACGTAGCGCTGAACCGCCACGATTTCGCCGCCTTTGCAGACAGCGACGCCGCCGCGTGGGGTGCTGGTGGTGAGGCCGAGAACGATCATCGTGGGAACCCCGAGGCGCGAGCGGCTGTCCTTCTCTGCTTGCAGCGTCCCTCGCACGAAGCGCGTTTCGCGTCGATACTTGCTGAAGGCGTGACCTTCGACCTCAAAGCGAGCTGCAACAAGCTGGACACGCGGCGCGAGATCGCCGCGCTAGCAGTCGGTCTATCGATCGCGGCGCACGTGCTGATCGGAGTCGCCCTCGCTGCGCTGTGGGTGCCGCCGGGCGCGCTCGCCGAGGGCCGCCGACGTGAGCTCGTGGCGACTGACGTCGACGTGCTCGACGAACCAGGCTCCGACGAGTCGATCGTCGACGTCAGCGACGACCCCGACGAGACCCTGGCGCAAGGCGAGCGCGGAGCGAGCGCGCCGGCAGAGGAAGTCGCCGCGCCCAGCGAGCCCCCCAAAGCAGTCGAGCCTGCGGCGAAGCCGATGCCAGCGGCCGCCCGAGCGCCGGTGCCGGCACGAGACGACGCGCCCCGCACGAGCGCGAAACCACTCGCCCCAGCCGTGAGCCTTGCGACGGGCTCCGCCAGCGCGGCCGCGAGCGGTTTGCCGGTCGGCGATGCAGACGGCGGCGGCGGGCAAAAGCGCCCCGAGCTGCCCTCGTTGATGGCGCGCTTCACCCACGATCTGGCCGAATTCGGCTCTGGTGTCTCGGCGTGGCAGAACGCGCCAGCAGGAGACGCCGGCTCCATCACGGTGACCCTCGCAGTCGACGACGAGGGCAAGATCGATCGAAACCACGATCCGTTCGGCGGCGAAGCCGCGAAGTTGCCGAGCCTGCTCGTGGAGAGCGTGAAGCGCACGAACCGCGCGCTGGTCCGCAAGATGGGGTCGAAGAACGTGGTCGTAAAATTCAAAGTCGGCGCGATCGTTAGCGACATTGTCGCGCCGGCGGGTGACACGTTGAAGCTCTCGTTCGACAGCTACGACGCAAAGACGCGGCGCGGGGGCAGCACCTTCGTGCTTGGTAGCGGGCGTCAGGTGACATTCAGCGTCGAGGTGCTCGGCACTACGCCTCTGACCCCGACACCTTGAGAGAGTGCTAGTCTGAACCGGATGCGTTCGCTTCGCTCGGCCACCGCGATCGCCGCGTTAATCTCCCTGTTTCCCGGAACGACCTTCGCGCAGGGCGCCCCACCAGCGGAACAGCCCGCCACCCCGCCGACGCAGCCAGGCGCGGCGCCCACGTTCGCGCCCGGCACTACCGGTCAGCCCGATCCGTGGGGCGGCATGAATGCCGGTGGGCTCGCGCCGCCTGCCCCGCTAACGGCTCAGAGGCCGCCGGCTGATCCGCCACCGTCGACGATCCAAGACGATCTGGACGAGTCCAAGGAAGAAGACTCGGGCCGCGGCCCGAGCTGGTTCTGGATCGAAGCACAGGGGGGCTACGAGCACGTCGGGCTCAACACGTTCAACGTGGACGACCAGGCGCTCGCTGTCGGCCTCGTCGAGACCGAGTCCAACGGCGGAGCTATCAGCGCTGGGCTCGGCGCGCAGATATTTTTCCTGACGATCGGCGCGCGCGGTCGCATGGGCTTCTTCGAGGCGTGGCAAATCGGGCGGGTGGGCGGCGAGATCGGCTTCCGCATTCCGATCGGATTCGTCGAGCCGCGCTTCGATCTCGGCGCTGGCTACGCCGCGTTGGGCAACTTCGACGGAGTGGTCGCCGAAAACATCGCCATGCGCGGCTTTTATGCCCGAGCTGGCGCAGGCGTCGATTTCTTTCCAGTGAACGTGCTGTCGATCGGCGGCCACGCCTCATTCGACTTCATGGGCCTCACCCGGCCCGCCCTCGGCCCGCAGCAGATCGACGCCGTCCTCGCCGATGACCCCGATGTGGGTGACCTGCCGGCAAAGCGGAAGGCCCTCGCGCTCGACGGCTCGGGCTATGGCGCGTCGTTCGCGATCCAAGGCACGATCGGGCTGCACTTCCCCTAGTCTGCGAAGTCCTTCCGCATGTCCGGTCTGGACGCCCTCAGAATCGCCGCTGTGGCGGTGCCGATCGTCGTGCTCTTGCCGGTCTGGCAGCGCGACCAGGACAAACGCGTGCGCCTGTTTCGCCCGGGCGGGCTGGCGGTCGTGTTTGGCTTCGTCGCATTCGGAATCTCCTTCGCGCTTCGATCCGCCGTGCTCTCACGTCTCGGCATCCGCGAGGCACGCGAGGGGGCCTTCGATCTTCTGGCGTTGGCTTTCGCGGTGCTGATCGCCGCGCCGGTGGACGAAACATTGCGCGCGATGGCCGTAGTTGTTCCGCTCCGGTCCAAAGATCTGAAGCGTCCGTACGATGCGATGCGGCTCGTCTTCGGTGCTGCGCTGGGCTTCGCTGCTGGCGAAGCGGTTTGGCGCTTCACCACGGCACCTGCAACTTGGCTGCTGTCGTTTCGCGTGGCGCTCGACGTCGCCGCACACGTGAGCCTGAGCTGCTTGTGGGGTTTCGCGATCGCGCGCGAACGGCGCCGTCGCCTCGGCGGCGCCGCATTTGGTCGCGCCTTCGTTGCTGTGATCGTATTCGGCGCGGTCGCGTCGCAGCTACTATTCGCCCGCTCGATGGCGATCTGGGCCGCTGCGCCGCTGATTGTCTCCGGCGTGTTGATCGCCTTGCTCGCCCGCCGCGACCTCTTGCGGATGAGCGAAGACAAGCGACAGCAGTCGCGGCGCAAGTTGCGGATGAATGCGCCCTCCATCGAAGAGCTCGAGCGAGCGCTGCTACGCAAACCCGAGCGGCCCGTGATGTTGCGTTGGATCTTGCTCGGCGCCTTCGTGACCACGGGTGTGCTCACCTCGATGATCGTCGGCTCGGTGCTGGTCGGCCACCACACAGGCATCGATTTCGCCGCCGTCGACAACGCTGCCGCGTTCGAGAAAAGCGCGCCGCCGCTGGTGCTGCTCGGGACGGGCAGCCTGGGTGCGTTCCCCGTCTCTGGCTACCTCGTCGCCCGCGCCAGCGCCGCGCGCAGCGTGCTCGAGCCTGCGCTGGGGTCGTCGGTCGCGATCGTCGGCGTAGTGGTGTTGCTCGGCCTGGCGGCGCCCGTTGCCGTTGTCTTCGGGTTGGCGCTGGCCCCCGTCGCGTTCGCGCTTGCGTGCGCGGGCGCCTGGGTCGGCCTCGAGCGTTGAGATGGAGATTTACCAGCGCCTACCGAACGAAACTCATGTTCCGCCCGCAGCGTTGCAGGGCGATCCACTCCTCAGTCGAAACCCCCGCCTCCGACAGCACCCCGTCCCGGCTGCCTCGAGCTTCGATCGCGATTCGAAGCGCCGCGAGCCGCTCGAGCCCTTGCATGTCCGCAGGCTACCGTCGGACATGTGCCGGTGCAATCGTGTCGGTGGCGGCGGCACTGGGGGCGGACAGCGGCGCGAGCAAGAGCTCCTCGAGCAGCATTGCTGTCATTGCATCGTGACGCGCAAGCAGGCCGCGTGTAGCCGAGCGGGCCTGTTCGACCTCTTTTGCCATATCGCGCAGCGAGAAGGGCGCGGCCGCGTTTTCCCGAGGTTTGTCGCGGGCGGCGATCATCTGCTCGCGCAGGGTCTTGAGGATTTCGATGTAAGTGGTCAGCGAGGTGTCGCCGACGTGTCCCTGACCTGGGTGCGCAAGGTCGATCGCGCCGCTGGCGTTTTCGTTCGCGAATCGATTGGCGACCCGTGTTCGAGTCGCGAGCGGTGTCACGGTCGCACCCGTTGCGCGCGCCTGCTCCCACCTCGCCTCGAGGCGTCGAACAGCTTCACGAGCTTCGGGACCGTCTTCAGCGAAGGGGTCAGCATCACTCGGCTGGGTATGCTTCTTCAGCGCAGCCAGCAGCAACGCGTGTGCGTAGGGCGGTATGGCCAGCGCCTCGAGCAGGGCGATTGCCTGCGCCGACGTCGTTGGTCTGTCGAGCCGCAGGTCCAGAAATAGGTCAACCCACACTTGGGTGTATGTCTCCTCATAGCGAAGCGCGACTCCGCGAAGCCGGCGTTCGAGACCCTGACGGTCTTCTTTGGTCAGCGGCACCACCCACGCCTCGCTCTGCAGAAGCCCGGCAGCGACTTCCAGCTGCTTGACCACTGCCGCACGACCCCTGGACGTGTATGGCCCACGGACCTGATACTCGCCATGACCAGCTGTGCTTGACCTGCTGCGTATCGTCTGGCGCTGTCGATCGTCGAGGATGCCGGAGAGCGCTACGCCAGGAAAGACCGCATTGCCGGCGACCAGCTCAGCGGATTCATCGATACGAGCGTCGGCCAACGAGTCGACGAATAGATCGTAGTGGCGCTGCTCGGCCACGACCGATTGAAGCGAAGCCCTCGCCGAATCGACTATTGCCTCTTCCAGCTGCAGCGGTTCTACCGAGCCGCTTTTGAGGTGATCGAAGTAGTAGCGCAGATGTGGCGAAAACCTCGCCTTGAGGTCGGAGGCTGACAGATCGCCGCCGCTGGACAGGCGACTGAACAGCCGCAGGTAGCGCGCCGTCGCCCATTCGACGTCGAGATGTTCGACGTCGCGCAACGTCAGGTACTGTTTGAGACTCGCGCGGTGATCCAGGTAGTGCCCCTCGATGGGGCTATCCAGCAGCCTGGTGAGCTCGGCGGCGCATGGAACGACAATGCCTCGTTCGAGCTGCGTCGTACGCCGCCAAACCCGGTCGATAGGCCCCATCGGCTCGGTACATCCCCCACCCCATCCCAGCTGGCGGGCCCTCGGCGGCCATGCTCTCCAGCTCTAACAGCCGCGCAAGCGCCGGATCGAGCGCGGTGATGCTTTCGCTCAGCGCGTGGTCGCCGCGCCACTCGATTTCGGCAAGGGTTTGATTGATGCGCTCGCTCTCCGCCAGAAACTCGCTGTTTCTCTGGTACGAGCGCAACGCGGGAGTGCTCGCGAAAATGACGATGGCCAGCGGTAGGACCCCAACGCCTAGTCTCGCTGACGGCGCTCGGATGCCTGCTGTCGTCCGTAGGCGGCGAGCAAGCGCCCTCTGCGTGAGCCAGCCGGCCACGACCGCGAAGAAAGTCGCGAGGCCGATAACGAAACTCCCCACGGCCCGACCGTAGCAGAGTGAGGGGTGTGCGTCGGCGTGGAACGCAGCTGGATGGGGGCTTGCCGATTCAATGCAGCTCGATCCGCGATCGTGCCCCAAGCGCGACTTCCGTGTGCAATACGCCGAGAGCGACTTTGCCTTCTTCTCGCGCAGCTCTGCGCCACCTCGTGCTTCTTCGCCGCCGCGTTGACCCCCATCGTCCGCACGTCCGCGACCACCGCCTCGCGCTGCTCCGGCGTGTAGCTCCGCCTCGTCTTGCTCGACTCCATCGCGACCTCCGACCGCCTACGGTCACGCCCGGATGAGTCCGGGATTTGCGTGCCGAGCACGGATGGTCAGATGGTCGGCATCAGCACCTACCCCACCGGCCGCATGCCCACCCGAGGTGCTCCCTTCCTGCCTGACGCCGAGCGAGACGGCGCTCGAGCTTTGGCTCGATCTCCCAAGCGTGACGGACGTGCCGGCCCGCATCATCGCGATCGAACACAATAGCGTGCTCATTCAAACCGAGCCGGAGATCGGCGAGGGCGAGCCGCTGCTGTTGGTGAAGTACAGCGACGAAGTGGTGACGCTGACGGTCAGCGAGCCACACGAGCCCGCGCTGCGCGCCGTGGCGCTGGCGTTTGGCAACGTCGTTCTGTGCGGAGATGCGTCTTGCCGTGTGTACGACGTCGACGAGGACGGCATGCACCTGCTTGCAGAGCCCCAGGTGCCGATGGACGAGGGCGCCATCGAGGGTGCCGCGGCGATCGGTGACTTCTGGTCATCATCCGCCGCTCCGGTCGCATTTTGCGTTCACGGCGATGGCGTATTCTGTCTCGAGGACGGTGTGTGGAGCGAGCTCGCAAGCCCGGGGGATCGCTTGCTCGCAGTCGGCAACAGCACGTCGGTCGAGTATTTCTACGCTGGCGAGAATGGCCGCATGGGGCGCCTCTCACGCTTGCCCGACACGGACGCTCCGCCGGTGTGGACGGAGCTCGAGCGGGTCACCGAGGCTCATTTGCGCGCGGCCTCTGGCTGGTTCGCCGCCGGCGACGATGGCGCCTTGATCCAGCTCGGGGACGAAGAAGCCAGGCTCTGCGACACCGGCGATCAAGACTGGACGATCTACGCGCAGCGTTTGATCAGCGCGACCGGGCAGATCCTCTACTTCCGCGATCCCGAGGTGGAGATGGGCGGACCATGTCTGCGCAGCGGCCCGAGCGAGAGATCCTTCCGATAGCGCCGAACAGCGAGGTCGTGCTGCGCGTAGCGCAGCACGGCGGGCGCGCCGCCCTCGTCACCGACTTTCGAGTCGACAAGCCTTGGGTGCTCTCCGTCACGCGGGAGTCGCACGACACGCTGCGGATCAAGACGCGCGCTGTCGGCGACACGAAGCTGAGCGTGCGAGCGGCCGGCCAGGACGACCGCATCATGGTTGTCGTGCTCGCGCCGGTGGCTGCTCGCGTCTGGGGACCCGTCCTTTCCAACAAGGACGAGCTGTTGATCGCCATGCGCTTTGCGCGCTCTGGCTAAACGGCTTTGGCTTCGGGCGGCGCGGGTGCTTCTTCGGCGCCGACCTCGGCTGCGAGCTCACGGAGCAGCTCTTGAGCGCGCGCGCTCAGCTCTTTGGGGATGGTGACTTGAACGACGGCGTGAAGGGCCCCGCGACCGCGACCGTCGAGGCGAGGAACGCCGCGGCCGCGGGTGGTGACGACCTCGCCGGGTTGGGTGCCAGCCGGAACGTCGACCGTGACCACCGTGTCGTCGGGGAGCGTGATATCGCGCTTGGTGCCGAGCGCGACATCGGTCACTGACAGCTTCAGACGGGTCAGCAGATCGAGACCATCGCGTTCGAAGCTCGCGTCTTGACTGAGCTCGACATCGACGAACAAGTCGCCTGGCGGGCCACCCTGCGTGCCGCCCAAGCCTTGACCCGGCACGCGCAAGCGTTGACCCGAATCGATGCCGGCCGGAAACGAGACCAACACCTTGCGTGATTTCTCGACCTGGCCCACGCCACCGCAGGCCGAGCAGGGCGACTTGACCAGCGAGCCCTCGCCGCCGCACTCCGGGCAGCTCTGCGTGAACATCACGAACCCGCGTGCAGTGGACACCTGCCCTGCACCGTTACACGCCGTACACGTCTTTCGTTTGGTGCCCGGCTTCGCTCCGCTGCCCTCGCAACTTTCGCATGGCGCCGGAGTACGTAGGGCCACCTCTCGCTTGCAGCCCGTGAGCGACTCTTTCAGCGTGAGCCGCTGCTGCACGCGGATGTCGGAGCCGCGCGCGGGGCCGCTGCGACGCTGGCCGCCACGACGACCGCCCCCGCCGCCGAAGAACTCCGAAAAGATGTCCTGAAAGTGGCTGAAGATGTCGGCGCCCATTTCGGGGCCACCCTCGACACCCGCGTGCCCGAAGCGATCATATCGGCCGCGCTTGTCGTCATCCGACAAGATCTGAAACGCCTCGGTGGCCTCTTTGAAGCGGCTCTCGGCGGCGCAGTCACCGGGGTTGCGATCCGGGTGACTCTTGAGCGCAGCTTGACGGTACGCCTTTCGGATCTCGTCACTGGAGGCCGACTTTTCGACCCCCAAAACTTCATAGAAGTCGCGCTTGTCAGTCATCTCGGGATCTAGCGGATGTCGAAGGAGCGCGCATGAGGGCGCACGCGGGCACCGGCGACCATAATTCGCACGCGGCCTCTGTCAACTGCGACCTTTGCGACGACCATGCCAAAGGGAACGGCTCGGCAAGGAAAAACGCGCCCGGCAGTCTCGTGCCGAGCGCGTTTGATCAGCGAGTGGGCGTTGTGATCAGCTGTTGCTGCCGCGGCGTTGGAACGCCGGCGTGTCCCAGTCGGCGTCGAGCGGCGGCACGAAGCTCGCGCGATCGCGCGGTGTACCGGCGCTCTGAGGCTGAGCCGAGTGGGTCGCCAAATCGCGAGCCGGCGCTCGACGCGTCTGCGGCGGAACCATCTCTTCCCCCTCGCGTACGGCGGGCCGCATGCCCCGCGCCGAGGTGGGAGGTGCATGGCGGTCCATTCCGCGGTCTTGGTGCTGCGAGCCGAGCGGTGCGTGGCCCATGGCGTGGGCCATGGCGCCGTGACCGTGCGACATCGACAGCGAGTGCGGCATCGAGTTGGGTGCCGTGCGGATCGCCTGGGCGCTCGGGTGCAGCTCTTCTGCGCGGCAGTCGAAGCCGGTCGCGATGACGGTCACCTTCATCATGTCGCCCATGTTCTCGTCGACAGCGGCGCCGAAGATGATGTTCGCGTCCTCGTGGGCCTGTTCTTGGATGAAGCTGGCAGCCTCTTCGATCTCCTTCATCTTCATGTCCATGCCGCCAACGATGTTGATCAGCACGCCCATGGCGCCTTCTACCGAGAGGTCGTCGAGCAGCGGGGAGTTGACCGCGGTCTCGGCGGCGAGGCGGGCGCGGCCCTGACCCTTGGCGCAACCGGTGCCCATCAGGGCGCGGCCCATGTTGGCCATGACTGTCTTCACGTCGGCGAAATCGACGTTCACCAGACCGCTTTGGGTGATGAGGTCGCTGATGCCCTTGATGGCTTGGTAGAGCACCTCATCTGCTTTGCGGAACGCATCGATGAAGCTGAGCTCTTCATCGCCCATCGAGAGCAGCTTCTGATTCGGGATGGTGACCAGCGTGTCGACGTGCTCGGCCAGCATGGCGAGACCGATCTCGGCGCGGCGCGAGCGCTGCTTACCTTCGAACAGGAACGGCTTCGTCACCACGCCGACGGTGAGGCAGCCCTCTTCGCGAGCGAGCTGCGCGATCACGGGTGCGGCGCCAGTACCGGTGCCGCCGCCCATGCCAGCCGTCACGAAGACCATATCGGCGCCAGAGATCATCTCCTTCAGGCGCGTCACATCCTCGAGCGCAGCCTTGCGACCCTTTTCCGGGTCGGCGCCTGCGCCGAGGCCACGGGTCACCGACTGACCGATGTGGGTCTTGTTGGGGGCGAGGCTGGCATTCAACGCCTGCGCGTCGGTATTGACGACGATGAACTCCACGCCTTCGAGGCCGAAGTTGATCATCGTGTTCACGGCATTGCCACCTGAACCACCACAACCGATGACCTTGATACGAGCGTCATAGCCGCTCTGATCGTCCGCGAACTCAATGGAGAAACTCATCGACATCCTCCCGAAAAACACGCGTATGGCCGCCGCCTTGTCGAAAATCTAGTCACAAACCAGGGAGCAGGCGCCTCTTCCCGTTCTCTGGCCAACCTCAAACGCTGAACTCAAACGAAACAATCAAACACGCGAAGCACTCATGTGCGGAAGCAATCAAACAATGATCTGGGCCCGGACAATCCCCCAAAACGGAGGCATCATCCCTAAAAAGCGGCCCTAAGCCAATTCCAAAAGCGCCCTTGCTTGCGCTTCGCCAACAGCTCGCTGGAGAGCTCGTCGATCTCCGACCCCAGCTCGCGGGGCTTTTGGCCACGCAGCCTGTGCGGTGAATCGATCACGCCTTCGCGTTCACGCGCAAGGATCAGCGCTTTTGCGCCGAACTGCACCAAGCCGACGCCACTCGCGAACTGTGGGCCTTGCACCAGCTGCGAGATGCCTCGCACACCGACCGGGGAGCCCAGCCGCACCGGCATGCCCAAAATCTCCTCGGCGAAATCGGTCATGCCTTCCAGCAGCACACCGCCACCGGTCAGCACGACGCCCGCCGACAGCTGTTCCAAAAGCCCGGTGTCTTCGATGCGCTTGCGGACGACGGCGAAGATCTCCTCCAGGCGCGGCTCGACGATGTCGGAGAGCACGCGGCGCGCCACCTTGCGCGGCATGTGACCACCCACGCCGGGAACCTCGATGTCTTCGTCCTCGGCGACCATACGACCGAGCGTGCAGCCGAAGTTCCGTTTCAAGCGCTCTGCTTCGCCCATCGGAGTGCGCAGCCCCGCAGCGATGTCCGCGGTCACGTTCATGCCGCCCGCGGGGATGACGCTGGTGTGGGCGATGCCGCCGTCCACGTACAGGAGCAGGTCGGTCGTGCCGCCGCCCATGTCGACGACTGCGACGCCGATCTCCTTTTCGTCCTCGGAGAGCACCGCCTCGGCGCTCGCTAGCGAGCCGAGCACCACGTCAGCCACCGTGAGATTGCAGCGCTCGGCGCAGCGAATCACGTTCTGAACGCAGCTCGTTGCAGCGGTGATCAGGTTCACCTTCGCACCGAGACGAACGCCGCTCATTCCAACGGGGTCGCGAATGCCATCTTGGTTGTCGACCGTGAACTCGCGGGGTAGCGCATGCAAAATCTGACGATCAGCGTCCACCGGGATCGCGCGGGCACCCTCGAGGACGCGCTCCACGTCGAGCCGGCTGACCTCGCCGCCGCTCACGGCGGCAACGCCATCGGACGACACACCGCGCACGTGGCTGCCGCCTACCGAGGCGTACACCGTGCGGATTTCGACCCCAGCCATCGTTTGCGCGGCCTCGATTGCATCGGCAATCGAGCGCACCGTCCATTCGATGTTCGACACCACGCCCTTGCGAAGCCCGCGGCAGGGAATGTTGCCGACGCCCAGGATGGTGATCCCGTCGGCATCGACCTCACCAACCACGGCGCAGACCTTGGTGGTGCCGATGTCCAGCCCGACTACGATCTCGGGTTCATCAACGCGATTCTTCACGGCAATCAATTCCTACCGAGGTGGGCTCGCGCCACATCGCGCAAGTTGGTCGGAAGCTGCCAGAAGCGTGCCCCCCGGTACAAATTTGGGGACAAAGTGTGTCGTACACAGGCGCCATTCTCATGGTCAGCGCAGCCGAACGACAACCCGCTCTGGGCTGTTCTCGTTGTCGAGAAACACGATCGTAGGCTCGGTTTTGCGCTTCCCGAGCTCCGCAAACACACGCTCGGCCTGCTCGAGCTTGCCGCGGTAGGGCGCGACACCGAGGTGGATGGCAATGCCGTCTCGACCAACGATGATCTCGACGGTGCCGTCCTCGACCAGGTGTACCTCTTGCAAGGGATAGCGCTTGGCGATCGAGGTTTTGCCCAAGTCGTCGACCACGTCGAGCGCCCGCAGCACGCTCTTCTTCACCCCGGCCCGATCAGCCTGCACTTCTTGGGCATCGATGCCGGTGATCACCGGCAGATCGAGCGGATCATCGGGCATTGCCTCCTTGAAGACGTCCCCCTCGCGCGATGCAAGAAACAGCTTGTCCTCGATGGCGACCAACGCCACCGGCTCGTGCTCGGTCACGGTGACCATCACGCTACCGGGCAATTTGCGGGCAACCGTCGCCGTCTTGACCCAAGGGTCCTCTTCGATTGCGCGCCGGGCGCCGTCCAAATCCAGCGAAAAGACGTTCTCCCCAACGGCGATCGACCCCCGCCGTGCGACGTCTTGTGGGGTCAGACGAAGATTGCCATCGACCGCCACCGTCTTGATTGCAAAACGGGGGCTGGTCGTCATGTAGCGCTTTGCGCCCCAGGCAACGCCCAGCGAGGCCGAGGCCACGATCGCTATCCCCAGGGCGACTTTGACGCCGGAGACCGCCGTGCGAACGCGGGGGGAGCGAGAGAGAAACCCAGCTCGTTTGGTGCCCGGCTGCCCGGCGTCAGGCGGTGGCGCGGTGGTAGCACGTCCCACGCCCACGAGCGGCGGGTCGGGCGAGTCTGCGGCCGCGCCATCCGAGGGCGAAGGTCGACGAACGTTGCGCGGCGCTTCTCGCTTCAAGGCTCTGCGCCTCCGTCTTTCGGAGGCGCAACGTTCGCCTCGAGGCGTGCCTTCAGTGCGCCGAGACAGGCATTCACGTCGCCGGCGCCGAGCGCAATCACGACGTCACCTGCTTTCGTCATCTGTTCGAGCATCTCCGGCAATTTCTGCTTGTCGGCGACGTAATGGGCAGCGTGGTGCCCGTGTTCGCGGATCGACTGCACGAGCTTCTCGGCGGACACGCCTTCAATTGGTTGCTCACCGGCCGCGTAGATGTCGGTGACCAAGAGCAGGTCAGCTTGGTTGAAGGCCCGCGAAAAGTCGTCGAAGAGATCGCGTGTGCGCGTATGACGATGCGGCTGAAATGCGACGACGACGCGATGATCTTCGCTGGGAAAGGCGCGCCGCGCCGCCTCCAGCGTGGCGCGCACCTCGGCCGGGTGGTGCCCGTAGTCGTCGACCAGGGTACGCCCTAGAACGCGACCGACGACCGAGAAGCGGCGAGCGACGCCGCCGAACGTCGACAGCGCCTGCTTGGTCACGTCGAGCGGCACCTCCAGCTCGTCAGCGACTGCAATGGTCGCCAGACAATTGAGGACGTTGTGCGCACCTGGCATCTTCACCGTGAAGCCACCCAGCGAAACACCGCGCCGATAAGCATTGAAGCTCGTCTCGAGCCCGCGAAACTGAATGGCTCGGGCCGAGTAGTCGGCTTGCGGATTGAGACCATAGGTCACGTGCCTGCGCTGGATGCGCGGAAGGATGTCTTGCACGTGGGGGTGGTCCAGACAGAGAACGGCCAGGCCATAAAAGGGAACGCGCGCGGCGAACTCCACGAATGCGTCCTTCAGCTTGTCGTAGGAGCCGTAATGGTCGAGATGTTCTGGGTCGATGTTGGTGACGATCGCGATCGTCGGCGTCAGACGCAAGAAGCTGCCATCGCTCTCGTCCGCCTCGGCCACCAACAAGTCACCGGCGCCCAGACGGGCGTTGGACCCCAGCGCAGCCATCTTGCCGCCGACTACGACGGTCGGGTCGAGACCAGCCGAGCGCAGCACGGTCGCGATCAACGATGTGGTCGTGGTCTTGCCGTGCGAGCCGGCAATGGCTACGCCGTACTTCAGGCGCATCAGCTCGGCGAGCATCTCGGCTCGCGTGATCACCGGTGTTCCCAGCGCACGCGCCTCGATGATCTCGGGATTTTGCGCGCCGACAGCGCTGGTGTAGACCACGACGTCTGCGCCCGCCACGTTCTCCGAACGATGACCCACGTCGACGCGCACGCCGATCCCCTGCAGGCGCACTGTCGTGCTCGAGCTCTTGAGATCCGAACCCGAGACGTCGAAATCGAGGCTTCGAAGGATCTCCGCGAGACCGCTCATTCCGACACCACCGACGCCCACGAAGTGGATGTGCCTGACACGCCCTCGGAACATTTCTACGCTCTCCCTCGGGTGCGTCGCTGCTTGGCCAGCTGAAGCAGGTCACCGGCGACGTCCTTCGCCGCATTGGGCGTCGCCAGCGTCCGCGCTCGTTCAGCCAGCGCTATGCGGCGCGCCGGATCGGCGGCCAGCTCGATCAGCAGCGCCCCGAGTCTCTCCGGCGTCGCCTCGCGCTCTTCCAGTGCAATTGCCGCGCCTTCACGCTCGAGGCTCTTCGCGTTCGCCAGCTGGTGTTGGTCGGCGGCAAACGGGAATGGCACGAGAATGTTCGCGCGCCCCACCAAGCACAGCTCGGAGACGGCGCTGGCCCCGCAGCGCTGAATGACCAGGTCGGCACGGTCGAGCTCACCCGCGACGTCCTCGATGAAATCGACAACGCCGACCCGTGCGTTCGGCGCGTACGCATAGCGCTGGGAAGTCGCTATGACCTTGCCCCGCCCCGCTTGATGCAAGATTTCGGCATGCGGCACCACCGCGGAGAGGCGCTCGAACGCGCCCGGCACACACTCGTTCAGCGCCTTTGCGCCCTGACTGCCGCCGAGGACCAGCACCCTGAAACGCCCAACCAGGGGCTGGTAGACGCTGGCTTTGAATTCGCTGCGCAAAGGGACCCCCGAGCGCATCAACACCCCGGGCCCAAAGCGTCGATCCCAATCACCGAACGCCACGTACACACGGTGCGCAAGAGGGCCGAGCACGCGATTGGTGAAGCCGAGCACGCTGTTGGGCTCGAGCACGGCCAGTGGAACGCCCATCAGGCGAGCGGCCAGCGCCACAGGCCCCCCGGCGTACCCGCCCACCGACAGCACCACATCGGGGCGACGCCTCTTCACCAAGTCGCGCGCGGCGTTGAAGCTCCACGCCGCTTTGAGGCCGCCGACGAGAGCGCCACGAACCCCGCCGCCCCGCAATGGCGCCACATCGAGCAGCTCGAGGTCTCCCCCCGCGTCGCCGATCAACCGTTGCTCGAGACCGCGCGCAGTGCCCACGTAAAACACATCGGCGCCCTCGGACTCGAGCGCCTGCCCAACCGCCAGCATCGGAAACACATGGCCACCTGTGCCACCACCTGCGATGAGCACAGTCACCACCCAAGCTCCTCTTCGGAGGCTTTGGTCAGGACGACGGCAGATGCGCTCGGGTTGGGGCCAGGCCTCTCCACTGGCTCGGCCTTCTTCGACTTCGCCGGCGGCGCTGTCTTGCGGCGAGGACGCGAGATGCTGAGTAGCACGCCGATGGCCGCAGCGTTGACCATCAGCGACGAGCCACCATAGCTGATGAAAGGCAGGGTCAGGCCCTTGGTGGGTAAGATCGCCATTGCGACGCAGAGATTGGTGAGCGCCTGCACACCGAAAAGCGTTGCGATGCCGAAGGCGAGGAAGCTGCCGTAGTCGTCAGCGGCCTCGAGCGCGACCTTCACGCCGCGCGACACGATCGTGAGGTAGGCGGCGCACAGCACGAGAATGCCGATAAAGCCGAGCTCTTCCCCGATGATGGCGCTGATGAAGTCGGTGTGCGCCTCGGGCAGGTACAGCACCTGCAAGCCGCGGCCGAGACCGAGGCCCCAAGTGCCGCCCGAGCCGAAGCTCATCACCGACTGAAAGGGCTGATAGGCCAAGCCGTCTCGATGCGACTCCATGTCGATCCACGAGACATAGCGGGCGTATCGATAGTTGCTGAACCTGATGGCAGCCGCTGCGCCCAGACCGAGCAACATCGTGAACGCGGCGATATATGGGATACGCGCACCAGCGACGAAAAGAAGCGTAAAGGTAAGGAAGAGGAGGACTACCGCGCTGCCGAAGTCTGGCTGCTTCAGACACAACAGCATGAAAATGCCGCATACGAAGAGGTGGGGGAGGAAACCCACCGCGAAACTTTTTACCTGGTCGGCCTTCTTCGAGAGTGAATAGGCCAACCACATCACGATTGCCAGCTTGGCGAGCTCTGCCGGCTGCACATGTACAGGACCGACGGTCAGCCACCTGTCTGCATTACCTGCGCGATGGCCGTAACCCGAAATCGTCAAAACCAACATACCGGCAACCGAGAACAACACCGGATAGGTCAGCAACTTCAGCCGACGGTAGTCGATACGGCTGGCGACCCACATCGCAACAGCCGCCAGCGCCGCGTACACCGCTTGCCTTTTTAGGTAATATTGGCCGTCGTTGAAGCGAGTGGTGGCCTCGACCGCGCTCGCCGAATAGACCATCACCACGCCGAAGCCCACGAGCGCGATGACGATCGCAGCCAACACCGAGTCGACTGGGCCGTCCGGGCTGGAGTGAAAAAGCTCAGCGATCGGCTGAGGAATCACCTTCTTCGCAGTCGGCTCCGCCCGCTCGAGAGGTCGATTTTTCGGTAGCTTGGCCGTCTTACCAAACACAGCTACCTCAACTTCAAGCTGGCGAGCGACACCAGCGCAAGGAGTACCGATATGATCCAGAAGCGGACGATGATCTTTGGTTCTGCCCACCCCTTCTTCTCGTAGTGGTGATGAATGGGCGCCATCAAAAACACGCGCTTGCCGGTCAATTTGAAGGAGATGACTTGCGTGATGACGCTCACCGCCTCGAAGAAGAACAAGCCGCCCAGCATCACGCTCAAGAGCTCGTTTTTGGTGAAGACTGACAACATTCCCAGACCGCCGCCGAGCGCGAGGGAGCCCACGTCACCCATGAACACTTGCGCCGGATACGTGTTGTACCAAAGAAAGCCTATACCGGCCCCTATCACCGAGCCGCAATAGACGCTCAGTTCGCCAGCGGACGCGATCTTCGGGATGTCGAGGTAGTCAGCCAGCGGGAGTCGCGCAATCGTCGCGCCGGCGATGTAGGCCCAAATCAAATAGGTGCCGGCGTTGATCATCACCGGGCCTATCGCCAGCCCATCCAAGCCGTCAGTGAGGTTTACTGCATTTGAAGTGAATACCACGACGAGGACGGCGAACACGATGTAGACGCCGAGCGGCAGATCGAGGGAAAATTTGCTGAAGGCGACGAACGGAAACGCCAAGTGTGTCCGGATCTTCAGCCAATCGTCCGGCATGCGATCCGACAAGAACGTGTAGCTGATGGCGGCACCACCGATCAGGGTTTGCCCGATCAGCTTGTAGCGGCCAGGCAGGCCACCTGAGCTCTTGTGTTTGATCTTCAGGTAGTCGTCCAAGTAGCCAATCACGCCGTAGCCTGCCGTGACAGCGGTGGTTGCCAGCACGAAAGGGTTACGCAAGTCGGCCCACAGGACAGTTGGCACCAACAGCGAGAGGAGGATGAGCGCGCCCCCCATAGTCGGCGTCCCGGCCTTCGCGAAGTGCGACTCTGGTCCTTCGCGCCGGACGACTTGGCCAATTTGCTTTCGCTTCAGCTCACGGATGAACCAAGGCGCGAGCACGAAGGTGATCAACATCGCCGTGATCGTCGCCATGATCGTCCTGAACGGGACGTAGCGGAGCACGCGCAAGAAGCTGAGCCACGGGTAGTGCTGCTGCAGCGGATAGAAGAGCTCGTAGATCACGAGTCACCCCGCTCGCCAGCGCGTTCGCGCAAAGCGGCGCGAGCCTCGTCGCGATCATCGAACGCGAGCATCGAAGCACCGATGATTTGATACGGCTCATGGCCTTTGCCGGCGATGAGCACGACGTCTTGGGGCTTTGCTCCAGCAATGGCGCGCCGGATGGCGGTGCGCCGGCAGAGCTCGATCTCGAATGGGGTCGACGCGGTCGCGAAGCCGGAGACGATCGAGGCGGCAATGGCGCGCGGGTCCTCGCTGCGCGGGTTGTCGTTGGTGACGATCACCCAATCGGCGCCGCGCGCCGCAACCTCGCCCATCAGCAGTCGTTTGCCAGCGTCCCGGTCACCGCCGCAGCCGAATACACAAACGACCCGGCCTTGCGCGAATGCACGCACGCTGGCGAGAGCCCGACCCAGGGCGTCGGGGGTGTGGGCGTAGTCGACCAATACGATGATGTCGTCCCGCTCCGGATCATCGCAACGTTCGAGGCGACCGGGCACGCGAATGTCTGCCGAAAGCGCGCGGCCGATGGAATCTGCGTCGATCTCGAGACAAGCGCCGATGGCAATGGCGGTCAGCAGATTTTCGATATTGTGCAGTCCGAGCAGCGGGCTCGTCACGACGACCCGACCCATAGGACTCTCGGCAACGAGCTCGATGCCTCGCGTGCCCTGATTGAAGGACACCGGAACGACATCCGCGGGGCCGATGTCGGTCGCGCTCGAGAAGCGCACCAAGCGCGTGCCCAAAGGCACGTTGCTGGCGAGCTCGCGACCGAATGCTCCCTGCACGTTGATTGCAGCGGAAGTGGGACAGAGCTCAGTGAAAAGCCGCGACTTGGCAGCGGCGTACGCGGCCATCGTGCCGTGGAAGTCGAGGTGGTCTTGGGTGAGGTTGGTGAATGCCGCCACGCGGAATCGCACGGCGTCGGCGCGCTTCTGGGCGAGCGCGATGCTGCTCACTTCTATCGCGAGGTGGCTCGCGCCTCGATCACGCATGCTGCGCGCTGCCCGTGCGAGCTCGTCCGCTTCGGGGCTGGTGAAGGCGCTCGAGCGGGACTCGCCTTCGAACTCGGCACCCAGGGTGCCAATGGTGCCGCAACGGCCCCCTGCCCCGTTCACGAGCGCGCGTGTGAGCAGCGCCGTGGTGGTCTTGCCATTCGTCCCCGTAATCCCGATGACCTCCAGACCGAAGGTCGGGTGCCCGTAAATGGCAGCGGACGCGAGCGCGAGCGCCAGCGGCACGTCGTCCACCTCGATGACCGGCACCGCCGAATCTCGAATCGAGCCGCGACGCGCGATCACGGCAATGGCGCCGCGCTCCGTCGCCTGGGCGACGAAGCTGAGACCGCTCACGTGACCACCTTCACGCGCCACGAAGACGTCGCCTGGCTCGACCGCTCGCGAGTCGTGGTGAATGCCCGTGACGGGCGCGTCCACCGCCGACTCGGGGCCGAAGCGCACAGTCGCCTGAAGCTCACGCGCCACATCTCGAAGCCGCATCTTCGGAGACGGGCTCGAGACGGGGGGTGGCGCGGTTCGCTCAGGCTCGGTCATCACGTTGGCGGCTCGAGCACGATCTGGATGGTGGTGCCGGAAGGAACAACGCTCCCCGCGGGTGGGTCCTGCCTGAAAACACGCCCGGTGCCTTCGATACGGGGAAACAAGCCAGCCGCGGAGAGCTTCTGAATCGCCTCGCGAATCGGGTAGCCCGCGAGATCCGGGATCTCGACCTCGCCCGACTTCACGGGCCGCTTCCGCTTGAGGGGCGCCGCTGGTTCGGAGCCCTCGCCACGGGACTCGCCGACGACCTTGTAGGCCTCGTCGGCGGGGTCTTCCATCTTGGCAGCGGACGTCGCATCCGCAAGCGCGCGCGGATCTTTCGAGTCGGGTGGCACGCCCAGATACTGCAGAGCCATTTCAGCTACGCGCCTGAATACCGGCGCAGCAACCGAGCCGCCTGCGTAGGTGCCCGCCATCGGCTCGTCGATGTAGATGGCGATCGCCAGACGCGGTCGGTCTGCCGGGACGAATCCGACGAACGAAGCGACATAGTGTGTGTCGGTGTACCTGCCCGTCTCGGGGTCGATCTTCTGCGCAGTCGCGGTCTTGCCGGCGACCCTGTAACCCGGGATCGCCGCCTCGACGCCTGTACCGCCACCTTCTGTGACGCTCACCAACATCTCGGAGACGAGCTTCGCTACGGCCGGCGAGACCGACGCCCGGCGCACGCGTGCTTTGGGCTCGTCCAGCACGGTGCCGGTCGAATCCGCGATTCGTTTGATCAGGACCGGCTCCAGCAATCGGCCGCGATTCGCAATCGCGCTCGCTCCCAGCGCCAGCTGAATGGTCGTGATGCTGATGCCTTGACCGAAGCTTGCGCTGGCTGTTTCGACCTGAACCCACGGGCGGTCGCGCGGACGCAGCACGCCAATGGACTGACCCGGCAAAGGCAACCCCGGGGACTCGCCGAAGCCGAACCGTCGCAGTCCTTCATAGAGACGCTGCTGCCCGAGACCCAGACCAATCTTGGAGCTGCCGATGTTGCTCGAGAACTGGAGGATCTGCGTTGGCGTGAGCCATTTGTGTACGTGCGTGTCGTGGATGACGATGTTGTCGATCGGCATATGACCGGCTTCGCAATAGATGGGCTCGGTTGGGCTGATCGTCTTTTGCGCGAGCGCGGTGGCGACAGTGAACATCTTCATTGTCGAGCCCGGCTCGAAGCGATCGACGACGGCGCGGTTGCGCCGTGAGGCCGGGTCGGCCGCAGCGTAGTCATTCGGGTCGTAGCCGGGGCCGCTGGCCATCGCGAGGATTTCGCCAGAGATGGGGTCCATGACGACGATCGATCCGCCATGAGCCTCGTAGGTGCGAATTGCGGCTTCGAGCTCTCGCTCCGCGGTGAACTGGATGGCGCGGTCGATCGTCAGCGTAACGTTGTGACCCGCGAGGGCCTGCTCGCTCTCGAGCCCCTCCGAGAAGATCAGGCGGCCGGAACGATCACGCAGCCCGTGCACCTCGGAGGCTTTGCCCTTGAGCTCCTCGTTGAGACTGAGCTCGACGCCCTCCTTGCCATTGCCGTCGGGTGACACGAAGCCGAGCAATGTGCCGGCCAACGCTTTGTTCGGGTAGAAGCGACGACCTTCACCTTCGATCGACAAGCCGCGAATCGGATGGCGCTGCTTGTTGTCGGCCAGCGCGCGCACCGCCTCGACCTCGTCTTCCGAGACGCGGCGCTTGAGCCAAGCAAAGCGCCGGCGGCGGGCGATCTTCTCCCGCACTTCCTCGGCGGGCATCGCAAGCGCGGCCGCGATGCGGTCTGCGTATTGGTCGATGTTCATGCCGACGTATTGCTCTTCGATGCCACGCAACATTTCTACCGAATCGACCGAAATGCTCGGTACTTCGACGCTCTCGGCCAACGGCAAGCCGTTTCGATCGTAGATCGTGCCGCGCTTGGGCTCGATGTGCAGACGGCGCTGACGCTGACGCTCGGCCATATCGAGCCAAGCGTGCCCGTCGCGGTTCTGGATGCGATCGGCACCGGACACGACGAAGCCCAGCCCCACGCCCATCAGCCCGCACAGCAAAGCCATGCGGATCTTGATCCAGCGCGCACGTGCCGGCGGCAGATTCTTCACGGCGCTTCGCCCCCTTCCGCGCCTTTGTTCGACGCGTTCGTTTGGCGAGAAATAGGAACGTAAGCGTCCTTCAGAGCGATGACGCGCTCGGGGGGAGGCGGCGTCATTCCGAGCAGGCTCTTGGCGACGGTCTCGACACGCTCCGGCGTGCGATAGCTGGCGGCTTCGAGCGACAGCACGCGCTTCATTTCGCGAAGACGCGCCTGCTCTTTGCGGGCCTTGCCGAGCTTGTAGCCGAGCTCGACCGTCTTACCGCGGAGGCCAAGGTGAAGGACGAACGCGACCACGGTGGCGAACACCGCAAGCGTCCACAGCGCGAGGAACGGCCGCTGCTTCACGAAGCTTCATCGCCTCCGTCGAACGGGTCGCGCGATTCGGTGCGCCGCGCTGCGCGGAGCTTGGCACTACGCGACCGGGGATTTTCACTGGTCTCGGCGTCGCTCGCCACGACTGGCTTCTTGGTCAGCGGTGCCCAAACCTCGCGATCGGCAAATGCGCGCTTGACCAGGCGGTCTTCCGTCGAATGGAAAGAGATCACCGCAAGCACGCCGCCTGGTGCCACCACATCGGGCGCAGCCGCGAGCAGGGAGCCGAGCTGGTCGAGCTCGCCGTTCACCGCGATGCGCAGCGCTTGAAAGGTGCGCGTCGCCGGGTCCACACCGCCCACACGCGCAGGCCCGACAGCGCGCACCACAGCGCGGCGCAGATCGAGAGTCGTAGCCAGCTCATCGGCGGCCAGCGCTTGTTTGATGCAGCGCGCGACCCGCCGGCTGCGACGCTCGTCGCCGTAGCGATAGATCACGTTGGCCAGCTCATCGTCGTCCAAACGCTCGATGAGGTCGCGCGCCGTCTCGCCAGACGATGGATCCATGCGCATGTCGAGCGGACCTTCATGTCGAAAGCTCATGCCTCGCTCGGGTCGGTCCAGCTGCATCGAGCTGACACCGATGTCGGCGAGCACACCATCGACGTGACGTAACCCGACGCTCGCGAGCACACTCTGGATCTCGCCGAACGTGCCGCGCACCGCGCTGAAGCGGTCGCCGAAGCGGGCGAGGCGTTCGCTCGCCAGCGCCAGCGCCGATGGGTCGCGATCGATGCCGATGACGCGCGTGCCGAACTCGGCGAGCAGCGCTTCGCTGTGGCCGCCAGCACCCAACGTGGCGTCGACGAAGACCCGCCCCGGACGCGGGTCGAGCGCCGCGAGTGTCTCTTGCGTCAACACCGAGGCGTGCGGAAAGTCGGCGCTCGGAGGCGGGCTCGTAGGGGGCATGGGCACGACGTTCACCACATTCACGGCTGACCACCTGCCGTGCTCACAGGCCGAGCTTTCCCATCGCCGCGCGCAAGTCGCGCAGCTCTGCTGCATCCTTCAAGCGCGCGATGCCAGACCAGCGCTCTTTCGACCAGAGCTCGGCCTTCTGGCCGTGACCGAGCCACATGACCGCTTTCGCCAAGTCCGCATGCTCGCGAAGTGAAGGCGGCACCAAGATGCGGCCTTGCTTGTCGAGATCGCACTCGACTGCGGCCGACACGTAGAACCGCCGAAACTCGATCACTTGCGGGTCGAAGGCGTTGAGCTGAGCGAGCTTGGCCTCGAGCGCCTCCCACGCATCCATCGGGTAGACGTCGAGGCAGGGGTCGCCGAGCGCCGGCGTGACCACCAAGGGTTGGTCCTTCGCCTCCAGCACGTCGCGAAAACGCGCCGGGAGGCTGGTGCGTCCCTTGTCGTCGATCGCGTGCTCGAAGTGGCCTCGGAACATTGCTCCCTCGTGCCCGGACCGACTGAACCTCCCGTCGAGCGGCATCCTCGACGGCAAGTACCGGGTGGAATGGGCAGCTTTGCCACTTCTTCCCACCAAGTGTCGCCACGCTACGGATATGCCCCGATCCTGTCAACGGGACCGGCCGTTTGGTGAAGACTCTGGACGGCATGTGATCACGCCGGCCATATCAGTCGCCTGCAAATTGAGCCAAATTTGTAGAAGCTCCCACGCGCCTGTTTCTACGGTGGTGCAAAGTGGGAAACGATTTCGCGCGAGTCATCTTGACTTGCGTCAAGGTGGGGAAAATTCGCTCCGCGCCTTACGACGCTGCAGCAAACGCAATGCGCTTCGACGTCGCGCCAAGCGCCAGCGCGTTGCGCGCGACGCGCGACGGGCCAAGCGCGGGCACCATCAGGCTCAGCAATCCTTTGCTGAGCTCGCGGATCGCTACTGCGCGTTGAAGCCGAAGGGCACGACGACAGTGCCGCCTTCGTCGGATGCTGGGAACGTCCAGGTGCTCACGACTTGCTGAACACAGCCGGCGAGACCTGGGTAGTGCTTCTCGTTGCCGCCGCTGGCGGTGACGCTCTTCACCGAGCCGCTGGGCCCGATTTTAACGGTGGCCGTAACTTTCACGCTGGACGGAGCGTCTGCTGACCGAGATGAAACCAGCGGATCCCAACACTTTTTGCGGACGCGCGGGCTGTTGGAGCTAACCACACCATTCAGCTGCGAAGAATTGAGACTGCCTTTGCCCGTGCCTGAAGTCTCCGCGGTGCTCGGGCCGGGGCCGCCAGTGCCGAAGCCACTGGTATCGATCGGCGCTGCTGTCTCGCCTGGCTTCAGCGGGGCGGTCGGCAGCGGACCACCGGTTCGCGCAGTACCACCGCCTGCGATCGCGGTGCCGGACTCGCTGGCGCCGGGAGCGGCTGTCTCGGTGCTGCCGGCTTCAGCGCCTGTGCCTGTTGGAGGCGGCGGAGGTGCTGCTGCGCCGGCCAACACGGCGGTGGGCTCGCCGTCTTTGGGGACGTAGACAATGTCCGGCTTGCGCAGAAAGAGCGCCCACGCGGCGACGCCGCCGAACGCTGCCGCCATCGCGACGAACGCCCACACCATCGGGTGGACGCCCTTCTTCTTGCGGCCGAAGACCTCGCTCGGGGGAACCGTATCCGTGCGCAGGGCTGCGCTTGTCCCCCCGCGGTCAGAGAGCGTCGCGCCGCTGACGGCCGCAGTGGTGGTCAGGCCGTAGGCCAACGCCGTGCTTGCTGCCTCAGGCGGCGCGAGGTGACCGGCGGAGCCATTGGCCAGCGCGCCGTTCATCTGCGCGCCGTTCTGGCCGTTGGCTGCGAAAGCTGGTGCGAACGGATCTTTGACCGCGAACGGAGTCAGCGATGGCGAAGACCCGCGCATGAGATCGAAAGGAACGCTGGCAAGAGCTTCCGGAATGCCGATGTTGCTGCCGGCATTCTGCTGGGAGCCTGCCGGCGGAGCAATTCCTTGCGCAGCCAAACCAGCTAGCGGCCGCACAGGTGCGCCAGGCACCGAAGGGGCAGATGCCGCCAGCGCCCGCGCCGCCGCTGCGAGAGAGCCGGCAGCGGAGGGCCCAGTCTTCGGAGCCGCAAACGGATTGTGAGCCGCCGGCGCTGCGCTCCCTTGCGCAGCCAAAACAGCCGGTGCCATCGGCGTGAAGCCGATCGGTGGGCTGGGCGTCGGCGAGCTGGTGCGACTGATGCGCTGCTGTTTGACCTCGTCGACCACGGCCAGCAGCGCCGGAAAGCTCTTGATCGGGAGCCATTCGTCGAAGCCTTCACGCCACACGAGCGAGTCTTGATCGACCTGGCCGTTGGCAGCTTTTTCACGAACGACGGCGAGCCTGACCGGCCCGAGCGGGACGCCGCCGACGCCGACATACCAGTCTTCGGTCGGGAGCGGCGCCGCACCTGGAGCGCTGGCGGGTTGGCTGATGACTGGCGCTGCAACCGCGGCCTGAAAACCAGAATACAGACCGGGGCTGCTCGGTGAATGGAGGGGCACCGCTGCAGGCGGCGGATTGGACCCACGCAGCGAAGCACGGGCCGGGGGCACGATGCGTGGCGAGCCACCAATGCCCATACCCCCGGCCCCGATGTTGCTGGCCCCGATGTTGCTGGCCCCGATGTTGCTGGCCCCGATGCTGATGGGACGAGGGATGTTGCCGGTGCCTGCCCCGGGACGAGGCGGAGCGCCCGGCACCGAGGCTGCCGGAGGAGGCGGGATGGGGCGGGCGGGCGCGGCTGGTGCTGCTTTGTTCTCTTGAAAGAGAAACAGCGGCGACTGCCGAACGATTGTGGCGCCGTCTTCCGGCGACGAACCTTCGAGCGCAGGAATGCTGCCAGCAGCAGGCTCGGCCGGGAGCTTCTGCGAGACGGAGCTTTCGGTGACTGTCGCCGCGACCTGGATCATGTGGCCGCAACGACGGCACTTCATGCGCAAGGTCTTGCCAGCGACCTTGTCGTCTCCGATCTGGTACTTGGCTTTGCAGTTATCGCAGACGAATTTCACCTGCTAGCCGACTCCTTGTGGCGGACGCCCAGGCGATCTGTCGCTGAGCGGGAATGATGACGCCGAAGTGGCGTGAGCCCACCTCGAACTACGGTTCATTAGGATAGACGATCCAATTCAACCGGAGGTTGAATCGATAAAGAAAAATCCTCCGTGGCCCTCTTCGACAAAAAACGCGCGCAAGCGGCCCCGTCTGGCTTTCGCTCGGGCACGGAGAATTTTGGAGTGCACACAGGGTCTTCCGAATAATATTTCACGAATCGCGCCGCAGTTGATCAATCTCAGCGCTTATCACAGCAAAGAGACGATGTGATCCTTGATGGCCGCGCGGGTCGCGTCGTCGGGCGCGATGGTCAGGGCGCGCTCCCAAGCCTCGATCGCTCGGTTTCGGAAGCCTGCCTGCTGGTAGAGAATTGCCAGATTTTTCACGCTCGGAAAATGTGTGCTTTGAATCTGGCACGCGCGCTCGAGCTGCTCGATCGCATCGTAAAGCATGCCGCGTTTGCCGTAGAGCAGACCGAGATGAAAGCGCAGTCTGTAGGCGAACGGGTCGATCTGCACGCCTTTGATCAGGAGCTCGGTGGCCTTCTCGTAGTCGCTGCGCTTGTACGCATCGACACCTTCACGGAGCAGGCGCTCCGACTCGCCGCTCATCTCTTCGGGATTCACCTCGGGAGCGCGTGATGTGCGCAGCGCCTTCTCGACGGTGTCGATCAGCTCCTGCACTTTGAACGGCTTCTCGATGTACGCGTCGACGCCGTACGCCTGTTTGACGTCCTGGGCGATACGCCAACCGCGGTAGACGGCCGAGACCATCACGATCGGGATGTGGCCGTAGCGGCTAGAGCCACGAATGCGTTTCGCGATGTCGAAGCCGTGCACCTCCGGCAACATCGCATCCAACACGACGAGGTCCGGGCTTTCGAGCTTCACCAGCTGCAGCGCAAGTTTGCCGCGATCAGCCTCGACCACGACATGCCCGCGATCGCGAAGCACCTTGACGATCAGCTTGCGGATATCGGCTTCGTCGTCGACGACGAGGATCTTTTTTCGCCCCTCCGGAACCGGTGTTCTCGTCGGCGCCCGGGGTAGCTCGCCAGCAGTGCTCAGCTCTTCGGCGACGTCGCCGAAATCGGCCTCGTTTACCTGTGATTGTGCGACCTTCTCCATCTTCGCGTCGACGATGATGGCCTGCCTCGTTGCAGGCATGCCGGAGCTCGAAGGTCGGAACCGCGACTCGGTGTTGCTCGGCATGGCGCGAAAGCCATCAGCCGGCTGCTTTGGTGCTTGCTCCGGCTCGTCCCGAGGCAGTGGCGGAGGCCGCGCCGCCGTGCGCACGATGGGCGGCGGCTTGCGTGGTGGGGCGGGCGGCGTCGCGGGGGTGGGAGGTGCCACAACAGGCTTCGGCGCCACCGGCATCGGTCGCGGTGAAACCTGCGGTGCGACCTCGGCAACCGGCGGTGTCGGCTGTGCTTGCGGCTCGAGCCCTGCACGGCGCAGGACCTCTGGCGGGCAGGCTTGGCCAACGTAATGGCTCTCGCCTCGGTCCCGTGCGTCGTAGGCGTCACGGATGGCCCGCATCAGGGCGCCCTCCAATCCGATGTAGGCAAACACGCGCTTGCCGGTCACGAACTCGAGCTCTTCGATGACCTTCTTTTCTTCGGGATTCGCCATCGCGACGAAGATTCGATCTTGTCGTTCGAGCACCGGCAGAAGCTTATGGACGATCGCAATGTCGCGCGGAATCGACGCTAAGTCGGTGAGCTTTACGCAGATTTGGTTGAGATCGATGCCCGGCACGCCACGCTGAGCGCTCAGCGCTTTCAGCGCATCCAGCTCGGAGACCAACCCTTGGTCGATGAGCATCGTGGCCAGCGGAGGGCCGCCTGGCTCTTGGCTCGCGAGCACACGCTCGAGATCCTGCGCACTCACTGCTCGCTGCTCGAGCAGGATCTTTCCGAGGGCCTTCTTCTGATCGTGGCTCATGGCCCGCCGCCGAGACTACACAAGATCAGGCTCCGATGATCCAGCGAGCTCCCAGCGCCGCTGAAAATCGTTGTACGTGCCAGAAACGATAGCCTCGCGGGCCTCGCGTACCAGCTGGCCGTAGAGCCACAGGTTGTGATTGGAAAACAGTCGCAGCACCAAGATCTCGTTCGCGAAGAACAGATGGCGGAGGTAGGCGCGCGAATAGCCGGTTCGACAGCACTCGCAGCCACAGCTCGGGTCGAGCGGCAGCTTGTCGTCTCTGTAGCGGGCCTGTTTGATGACCACGCGACCACGCTGGCAAAGTGCCATGCCGTTTCGCGCGTTCCGTGTGGGCAGCACGCAGTCGAACATGTCGACGCCCGCAGCGATGGCGATCAGCAAGTCGCGCGGCGTACCCACGCCCATCAGGTAGCGAGGCCGCTCGGGGTCGAGCGCTGGAGCCACGTCGGGCAGCACACGATGCATCTCTTCGATCGGCTCACCGACGCTGAAGCCGCCGAGCGCGAGCCCTTCGAACGGGAGCTCGCCGAGCTCGGCTGCATGCGCTTTGCGGAGCTCGATGTCAGAGCCACCTTGAACGATACCGAACACGCCTTGCCCCGGCTTGCGCGATGCCAAGCAGCGCTTGGCCCAACGGGTCGTCACGCCGCACGCCGCTTCGAGCTCGGCGCGAGCGGAGCCGCCTGGCGGACAGATGTCGAGCTGCATCGCGATATCTGCGCCGATCAACCCTTGCACTCGCATCGCCTCTTCTGGAGACAAGAATTTTTTGGCGCCATCGAGATGTGAGCTGAAGGTGAAACCTTCTTCGGAGAACTTGCGCCGGTCAGCCATCGAGAAAGCCTGATAGCCACCCGAGTCGGTCAACATGGCGTGCGGCCACTTGGTGAACTCGTGCAGGCCACCGAGCGCGTCGATTGCCTCCGCGCCGGGCCGGAGCCACAGGTGATAGGTGTTGCCCAGGACGATGCGCGCACCGGTCGCTGCCACCTCGGCGGGGGTGAGCGTCTTCACCGAGCCCTGGGTGCCGACCGGCATGAAGGTGGGCGTCTCGATCACGCCATGAGGCGTGGTCAGCTCGCTCGCGCGCGCGGCGCCGTCGCGCGCGAGCACACGAAAACCGTATCCTTCGCTGGGCGGCTTCAAGCGGGAGGCCCCGCGATCAGCATGGCATCGCCATACGAGAAGAAGCGATAGCGCAGCGCGATCGCTTGCCGGTACACGGCGAGCATGCGCTCGTGACCACCGAAAGCGCACACCAGCGCGAGCAGCGTCGAGCGTGGCAGGTGAAAGTTGGTGATCAACGAATCGACCACGCGAAAGCGATAGCCAGGTTGAATCAAGAGACGCGTGCGACCCTCTTGCGCGCGGAGATGACCGAGCCGCTCGGGGTCGGCTGCGCTCTCCAGCGCACGCAGGCTGGTTGTGCCGAGCGCCACCACGGGTGCCCCGCGCTCGCGTGCGCTGGCAACCGCTTGCGCAGTCTCGTGCGTCACGGCGAACGCCTCCTCGTGCATCGGGTGGTCATCGAGATCGTCGACTTTCACTGGTTGGAACGTGCCCAGCGAGACATGCAAGGTGACCGCTGCGACTGCGATCTTGCGCGCGCCGAGGCCCGCGAGCACGCGCTCCGAAAGGTGAAGGCCGGCGGTAGGCGCGGCCACGGCGCCAGGCGTGCGAGCGAAAATGGTCTGATAGCGATCGCGATCGGCGGGCGTAGCCGCGCGACGAATGTAGGGTGGCAGTGGCACGTGCCCCGCCCGCTCGATCGCATGCGAAAGCAGCGTGCCCTGCGTCGGCGTGAGCTCGATCGACACATGGCCGTCTTCGCGACGGTCACTCAGAAACGTCGCCGTGAGCTCGCCACCCTCGATCGCGATGGTGCCGCCAGCGCGTACGGGCTTCGACGCCCGCGCGAGCGCCACCCAGCGCTCGCGCTCTTCCGAAGCGACGCTTTCCCGCTCGACCAACAAGATTTCGACCCGGCCCCCTGACGGCTTCACACCGAACAGGCGCGCGGGCAGTACGCGCGTGTCGTTCACCACCAAGAGCGCCCCCTCGGGAAGTAACGATGGCAGGTCGACGATGGCCCGATCGACCGCCGTGTCTGCCTCGACGAACAGTAGCCGCGCGCCGTCCCGCTCTGCGGGCGGATGCTCAGCGATGAGCTCTTGGGGGAGCTCGTAGTCGAACCGTTCGATTTTCACGGAAGTGGCCAACCCGAGCGGGATCGTTGCTTAGCCAGATAGTTCAGGCCCCGTGGGACGGGTATGAAATACCCAGGCGCGTCATCTTTCGCCAGAGCGTGGTGGGGCTGATGCCGAGCACGTCGGCGGCCCGTTCTCGGCTGCCCTCGCTCTCGCGCAGCGCCGCCTCGATCGCCTGCCTTTCGGCGCCGTCGACGACGTCGGCCAAAGTGCGCCCGGATGCCTGACCGCGCGGGATGTCGGGGCCAGAGGTCGGCAGCACGTCGTCGATTGTGATGAGAGCGCCTCCCGAAAGTGCCACGGCTTGCTCGACGATATTCTCGAGCTCGCGCACGTTGCCCGGAAAGTCGTAGCCCATGAGCGCCTCGACCACGCCCTCGGCGACCTTGGCCTTCAGGTTCATCTTCCGGTTGTACTTCTCGAGGAAGTGACTGAAGAGGATGCCCACGTCCTCGCGACGTTCGCGCAGCGGTGGCAACACGAAACGCGCGACATTGAGGCGGTAGTACAGGTCTTGCCGGAAACGCTTCTCGTTCACCGCCTGCAAGAGGTCGAGATTGGTCGCCGCGATGATGCGAATATCGATGCGAACGGGCTTGTTCTCGCCTACGCGACGAATCTCGTTCTCTTGAATCGCGCGGAGCAGCTTGGCTTGGAAGGAGAGCGGAGTCTCGGTGATCTCGTCGAAGAAGAACGTGCCGCCGTCTGCTTCCTCGAACAGGCCCTTGCGGGCGCTGATAGCACCGGTGAACGAACCGCGGGCGTGGCCGAAGAGCTCGCTCTCGAGCAGTGTCTCGCTGATGGCAGCGCAATTGACCGGCACGTAGGGCCGGCTCGAACGCCGACTGTTGGCGTGGATCGCTTTGGCCACCAGCTCTTTGCCCGTGCCGCTCTCGCCTTGGATCAGCACGGTTGCGTCGGTCGGCGCGACCTTCACGATTCGGCCGAGCACGTCACGGACGGCTTGCGAACGGCCGACGATGTTCTCGAACTTGTAGCGCTCCCTGAACTCGGTCGTGAGCAGCTGGACGTGGCCCTCGAGCATGCGCTTCTCGATGGCGCGCTGCACTTTGACGAGCAGCTCTTCTTCCGTGAAAGGCTTCTGGATGTAGTCGAAGGCACCGAGCCGCATCGCTTCGACTGCGCTCTCGATCGTGCCATAGGCCGTCATCACGATGACCTCGGCATTGGACTCGGCGTCTTTGACGGCCTTGAGCACGCCGATGCCGTCCTGCGAGCCCATGCGCAGATCCGTGAGCACCACGTCATACGCGCCACGCGCACCGACCTCTGCCCCCTGAACCCCGTCGCTGGCTTCGTCTACTTCGTAGCCAGCACCCCGGAGCATCAGAGCGAGCGTCGTGCGCATGTTGCGCTGATCGTCGACGACGAGAACCTTGGACATGACGAAGTTGTGTGCCGTTCCCCGTGGCAGTGATAGCGCATGGCAAGCGGCGCTTCCACATGCGCCGCTCACCCGGCAATACGATTGCCGTGCAAAGAAACCAAACACCGCCACCGGCCGCTTTGGCTGCGCAAGGAATTCCTCTGTGCCGGGCGGAGTCAGAGCGGTCGCTTTCGCGTGTTCTTTGTTCCGGAGGGCACGGAGGAATTCTTGTTCGATTATCAACCTTCGGTTGAATTCCTCTGTGCCTGGCTCAAACCGGAGCGGGCGCTTGCGCGCGCTTTTGTCCAAGAGGGCACGGAGGAATTCTTGTTCGATTATCAACCTTCGGTTGAATTGCTCCGCCTGCAGCCGAAACGAGTCAGCCCAGCTGCTGCGCCAGATAGTGTTTCTCACCCAGCTTGGCGATGAGGCCGAGCTGGGTCTCGAGCCAATCTACGTGTTCTTCTTCCGCGGCGATGATCTGCGCGAGCAAGTCTTCGCTCGTGCGATCGCCCTTCTCTCGGCAGAGAGCGACACCTTCGCGCAGGCGCTTAAGCGCGCTGTGCTCGAGCTCGAGGTCGCTCTTCATCTGCTCAGGGACCGTCTCGCCGATGTGCAGCTTGTCGAGTCGTTGCAGGTTGGGCAGCCCTTCGAGGAACAGGATGCGGGTGATCAGCGAGTCTGCGTGCTTCATCTCGTCGATCGACTCGGCGCGAATTTTCGCTGCCAGCGCCTTGAACCCCCAATTATCGCACATGCGATAGTGCAAGAAGTACTGGTTGATCGCGACGAGCTCGCCCGCGAGCACCTCGTTCAACACTTCGATGACTTCCTTGTGACCCTTCATGAGAGCGCTCCTCGCCGTTCGATTGAGAGCGCATTTATGGCGCTATTGTCGCGCGATGAAAACAAAAGCTTTCGCCTCACGCTTCCTCGAAGCGAAAGTGAAACTCAACAACAGCTTGCCGCGATGAGCGAGCCAGTGCGGCTACGCAGCGGACTGCTGACCCGGCCGCGGCTCTGCTGACGAAGGCTCGGGCGGAACCCCCTGCTTGGTCGGCAGCATCGACAAGTGTCGGCGTGTACAGCCGCGAGCCAGCTCGGCTTCGATCAGCTCTGCGATCTCGGGACGGCAGCTGCCGCACTCGGATCCGGCGCAAGTGAGCTCAGTCACGGCGTCTACCGTCGTGGCCCCCGCCTCGACGGCTGCCCTGATCGTCTTGTCGTTCACGCCCAAGCAACAGCAGACGTACATCGGATGTTGAATATAGCTTTCAACATCAAATCGAACAAGCACTCTCCGCGGGCGGCCCAGACACCGAGTCACCCGCTATAGATTTCAGCTAGTTACATCGACAGACCGCCATCGACGTCGATGGTGCGACCGTTGAAGTACTCACATTCGATGATGAAGCGGACCGCCAGCCAGATGTCCTCGGGCACGCCGATGCGGCCGACAGGGATCATCGCAACGAGGCCATCGCGCGCCTTCTGATTCATGCCTTGTGTCATGGGCGTCTCGATCATGCCGGGCGCGATGGCGCCGACGCGAATGCCGAACTTGCCGAACTCTTGCGACCAGGTTTTCGTGTTGGTGGCCAGCGCCGCCTTCGCTGCAGCGTAGTTCGATTGGCCGCGGTTACCATGACGGGCGATCGAGCTCATGTTGACGATCACGCCCTTGGTCTTGTTCTCGACCATTTTGACGACCGTGTCGCGCACCATCAAGGTGGCGCCAGTCAGGTTGACGTCGATCACCTGCTGCCACTGCTCTCTGCTGAGCTTGGTCACCTTGCCAGTCTCGCGATCGAGCTTCACCAAGAGACCGTCACGCAGGATGCCTGCATTGTTGACCAAGCCGTTCAACCCGCCGAGCTTCTCGTACGCTTCGTCGATGAAGCTTCCGATGTCGGACTCGTTCGCGACGTCGAGACGACGCGTGAAGAGCTTTCCCTTCAAACCGGAGCACTCGGCGGCAAGCGCCTTCAAGCCCTCTTCATTGACGTCGCCAGCAGCGGCCGCGCCGCCTGCCTCCACGATGCTCTTGGCGAAGTGAAAACCGAGCCCCTGTGCCGCACCGGTCACGATGATCTTGGCGTCTTCGATTCGCATGGCTATCTCCTGTGTCGCGTTCGGCGCGCACCATCCTCCGAGTCGCCGCCGCAGTAAATTCCTCCGTGCCACGGGCAGGCCAGAGCGGGCGCTGCCGCGCGCGTTTTGTTCCGGAGGGCACGGAGGAATTCTTTTCGATTATCAACCTTCGGTTGAATTCCTCCGTGCCACGGGCAGGC
>Ga0105048_10000556_pt1 | contig 57826 bp, 58 predicted proteins | sample MAT05_FD_78382 | JGI IMG/M metagenome (GOLD analysis project Ga0105048, IMG submission 78382) | Freshwater microbial communities from Lake Fryxell liftoff mats and glacier meltwater in Antarctica - MAT-05 | ecosystem: Environmental > Aquatic > Freshwater > Ice > Liftoff microbial mat | place... | reverse complement strand
CTGGCGTTCAGCCCCCGGTTACGAAGGGGTCCAATACGACGTTCGCTCGGCCGTCTACCGGGTCGGCCTCGACGGCTGAAGCCGCATGCCTTCCGACGGTGGCCTCAGAATGCTGCCATGGAAGAATTCGATCGGGACGTACCGTCATTCAAACGCGAGGGCTTCGCGCCCACCCAGCTCTTTGAACTCCACCTCGACCCCCACCGCGTGATCATTCTGAACGGTCGGGTAATCGAAATCCTGAGGGGTGATATTCCCTCTTCCGACCTGGACACCCGCTTTCACGTTCGTCACGTGGCGGTTGAACTCAAGCCGAGGCGCAACGGCAATCACACCCTGAAGATTGGTTTGCGTCGCGACGGAGGAGTCTGGAATCTCTGTTCGTTGGAAGTGACGCCTGAGAAACTCGACGATGTCCAGAGGTTCTTCGGGGAAGCCAAGGCGCAGGCTGCCCTATAGCGGTTTCCGGGTTGACCTGTTTCAGGGTGGTAGTTTCGAATGGTGTATTCGAACGGAACCAGGCTTCTCCTTTTAGTCACCGCGTGCATCCTGTTCGCGGCCGAGGGCTTGATGCAGGCACCTGCGCAAGCAGCCAGCGACCGGACCCAGCCATCGGCCAGGGCCATGGTCGAAGAACAAGGCCAGAAGGCGCGACTGGTCGTTTACATGCGGGATCTTCCTTACCGCGGCAGAACACGGGTTGCTCACGCGAGCATCCGCGCTGCAGACAGAAAATTGTGGCTGAAAAAGGAATCCGGGAATCGGTGGGCGAGCATCTGGCGTCCCGCTCCCGGCGTTACATCCCTCAGAGGCAAAAGAGCCAGCGTAAAGGTCAAACGGAGGACGATCAGACGCAGCATCCACCTGAAATTGACGATCGCGAACGGTGGCGGACACAACATTCCAATCGTTCCGGTTCCACCGGATCCGGTTCCGCCTGAACCCGACCCGATCGATCCCGTGCCGCCGGATCCAGTTCCACCCGATCCCGATCCACCTCCGGACCCGGTACCCACGGAGATCACGGTGCCGGGGCTTCTGCCGTCATGGTCGGAGGATTTCACCGACTTCACGGTCGGCTGCCAGGAACCGGTGGAGTTCTCGGTAGTGTCGAGTGACCCCGTTTCAATTGACGGAAGTGAATCCCGGAACGGCCAGTTCAGCGATTCGGTCACCCTTCTCCCGGGCCAGTCGACAAGCATCAAGGTCGGTGGAAGCACCCAGACGGTTCGGTGCAGGCCTGAAGACCTCCCCTTGCCCGCGGTCGACGGACACGGTGAAGGTCTCTACCTGACTGCGCCCACGGTTTCATTCGGTGAAAAGATTGCGAATTACGCGATGGTGATCAACGCGGATGGTGTGCCGATCTGGTGGTACGACGACCCCGACGGTCGGTTGTTCGACTTCAAGCTGATTGATGGAGAAACGCTCGCCTGGACCCGCGCTGGTCCGTGGGGTTTCGTGATCCAACCAAATCACTACGACCTCAGGAAATTCGATGGGACAGTTGCTGGCACCGTCGGGCTCGTCGGACATGACGTGGGCACCGACCAACACGATCTTCAGCCCACGCCGGACGGTGGCTGGCTGATCCTCGGATACCAGCCCCGCGGTTGCCCGGCAATTCCGGCTGACTGTGAAGATCTCTCCCCGTGGGGCGGACCATCCGAAGCGAACGTGATCGATGCGGTGGTCCAGAAAGTCAACGCTGACAACCAGCTGGTCTGGGAATGGACCAGCAGGGGCCGCATCGGCCTCGAGGAGAGTGCCGCCTGGATCTCGTGGCTTGGGTCGGGAACACCACTTCCGGGTGGCAACAGCCTGGACATCATTCACATGAACTCGGTCGAACCTTCAGGTGATGGCTTCGTTTTCTCGGCCCGGCATCTAAACGCCGTCTACAGGGTGACGGACCCATCCGGATCCGGTCAAATCGACTGGAAGCTGGGCGGCACGGACACGCCGGAGAGCCTGTCGGTCTCCGGCGACACCCAGGGTTCCCAGGTGTTCGGTGGCCAGCATGATGCCCGCATGCTCGCCGATGGCACCCTCACTCTGCACGACAACGGCTCGGGATGGGACCGGCCCCCTCGCATGGTCCGGTACTCGATAGCGGGTGGCAGCGCCACCCTGCTCGAATCGATCTCCGAACCCCAGGTTACGAATTCCACATGCTGCGGTAGCGCCCGCAGGCTCCTGGACGGAAACTGGCTCGCTTCCTGGGGAGCGAGTGACCAGGTGGTGGAATACGACCCGGCAGGAAACCCGCTGTTCCGGCTGACCTGGCCCGGTGGACTGACTTCATACCGCGCCACACGTGAAAGTCCTGAACGGCTGAATCCGGCTGATCTGCGCGCGGGGATGGAAGCCCAATACCCCCGTCAGGTCCAGCCGGGCGGGTAGCCCTCATCCTCGTTTTCCGGTGGGGCGGTTCGGTCCTTCCGGACCACCGTCAGGCGCTCAGTGAATACACGGCGCCCGGGGCCAGCAGGTTCGCCGCCCGGGCTGCGAGCCCGGTGACCCGGTGACCATCGGCATCGACAAGGATCCTCGAATCGATCTTCATGCCGGCCTGAGTGGTCAGGGCTTCGAAATCGGCCAGGGTGCAGAGGTGGATGTTCGGCGTGTCGAACCACTCGTAGGGCAGCAGCGGGGTGACTGGCATCCGCCCGTGCACGACCAGGTCCTTGCGCAGCTTCCAGTAGCCGAAGTTGGGCAGCGAGACGATCTGCCGGGCCGCCACCCGCTGCATGCCTTCGAGCACCCGGGCGGGATGACGGACCGCCTGGAGGGTTAGGGAAAGGACCGAGCAGTCGAAGGAGCCTTCGGCCGTTCTTTCCAGTTCCTCTTCGAGGTCACCATGGGTGACCGGCACACCTCGGGCGATGCAGGCGTGGAAATCATCGATGTCGCGCTCGACGCCGAGACCCCGGCAGCCCTGACGCTCGATCAGGGTTTCAAGGAGGGTGCCATCGCCGCAGCCCAGGTCGAGCACGTTCTGGTTCTGGCCGACCAGCCCGGCCACGATGTTGAGGTCGGCACGCATCAGGCGGCCTGCCCGGCCAGGCGGTCCATGTAACTGGCGACCGTCTCGTGGTAATCGGGGGTCGGGAAGAGGAACGAGTCATGGCCGTGCGAGGACGAGATCTCGCGAAAAGTGACGGGCGCACCGGCGATCCTCAGCTCGTTCGCCATGTCGCGGGCGTGGTCGGTGGAGAAGCGCCAGTCGGAGTCGAAACTGAGGACGAGGAAACCGGTGTTGCCTTTGGCCAGCTGGCTGGTGGTGCGGACCGGATCGCTGAACGGATCGAAGTAATCCATGACCCGGCCGAGGTAGAGATAGGTGTTGGCGTCGAAGCGTTCGACAAAAGACTGGCCCTGGTAATGGAGGTAGCTCTCCACCTGAAAATCGACATCGAATCCGTAGCGCGGAACTTCAGCGTCCTGGATCCGGCGGCCGAACTTCTCCCGCATCGACTCTTCCGAGAGGTAGGTGATGTGGCCGATCATCCGCGCCAGCGCGAGGCCTCGGTCGGGCCGTTTGCCGGTGGCGTAATAGTCGCCGTCGGCGAAGTCGGGGTCACGCATGATCGCCTCACGGGCAACCGCGGAGAACGCGATGTTCTGGGCGGAGAGCCGGGCTGATGCGGCAACGATCAGGGCGCCATCAATCTCCCCGGGATGGTCGATCGACCATTGCAGGGCCTGCATTCCCCCGAGCGAGCCGCCGACCGCGGCCAGAAGTTTCTCGATGCCGAGCTTCGCCAGCAGCGCCCGGTGCACGTTGACCAGACCCCGCACCTGGATCTGCGGGAACCGCAGGCCGTACGGCTTGCAAGTATCCGGGTCGATCGAAGACGGGCCGGTGGTGCCCTTGCAGCCGCCGAGCACGTTGGCGCAGATCACGAAGAAACGGTCGGTGTCGAGCGGCCGGCCCGGGCCGATCAGGTTGTCCCACCAGCCCGGACGGTTGGGATCGTCACCTTCATGGAGTCCGGCGGCGTGGGCATCGCCGGAGAGGGCGTGGCAGATGAAAACCGCGTTGTCGCGGCTCGCGTTCAGGGTGCCGTAGGTCTCATAAGCGACCTCGACCTCCTTGATGACCGCGCCGGAATCGAGCGTCAGCGGATGGTCGCCGTCAAAGACGACCACCCGCTGAGTTTCAACGATTCCAACGCCCTCAGGCACTGACTACTTCGACTTGGCCAGGGCCTGGTCGATGTCGGCCAGGATGTCATTGATGTTTTCGATGCCGACCGACAGGCGGACCATGTCGTCGGTCACGCCGGCGTCGGCGAGTTCGCCTTCGTCGAGCTGTGAGTGTGTGGTCGTCGCCGGGTGGATCGCCAGTGACTTCGCATCACCGATGTTCGCCAGATGGGAAAACAGTTCCAGTGAATCGATGAACTTGCGTCCGGCGTCGCGTCCCCCTTCGATTCCGAAAGCGACCAGCGCGCCACCGCCACCGGGCAGGATCCGCTTGGCGAGTTCGTGGTAGGCGGAGCTTTCGAGGCCCGGGTAGGAGACCCAGGTCACACCGTCAGTTGCTTCGAGGTGTTTGGCAACGGCGGTTGCGTTCTCGACGTGACGCTCCATACGCAGCGGCAGGGTTTCGAGGCCCTGGAGCAGGAGGAAAGCGTTGAACGGCGAGAGTGCGGCGCCGGTGTTCCTCAGCAGCACGGTGCGAACGCGGCCAACGTAGGCCGCCGGACCCATCGCGTCTGCCCAGATCACACCGTGGTAGGACGGGTCGGGTTCGGTCAGGCCGGGGAAACGTTCCTTGTTGGCGACCCAGTCGAACTTGCCCGAATCGACGATTACTCCGCCGATCGAGGTGCCATGGCCACCAATGAACTTGGTTGCCGAGTGAACCGCGATGTCAGCGCCGAGATCGAAGAGGTTCGTCAGGATCGGGGTCGCCACGGTGTTGTCGATGATCAGCGGCAGGCCATGGCTGTGTGCGGCTTCAGCCCAGGCTTCGATGTCAACAACGTTCAGTTTGGGGTTGCCAATCGTTTCGCCGAATACCAGGCGGGTTTTGTCATCGACAAGACTTTCAAGTGCGGAGACATCGTCGGGATCAACGAACCTGACCTCGATCCCGTACTGCGGGAGGGTGTGGGCAAACAGGTTGTAGGTGCCGCCGTACAACTTGGAGAGCGCGACGATGTTGTCTCCGGAGCGGGCGATGTTCATCACCGCATAGGTGACTGCGGCCTGGCCGGACGCGACTGCGAGTGCGGCGACACCACCTTCGAGGGCAGTCATGCGCTGCTCGAGCACGTCCCAGGTCGGGTTCATGATGCGCGAGTAGATGTTGCCTGGCTCGGCCAGGGCAAACAGGTCCTGGGCGTGCTGTGCATCGTCGAAGGTGTAGGAAACCGTCTGGTAGATCGGTACCGCCCGCGAGTTGGTGGTCGGGTCGGGCTGCTGGCCCGCGTGGAGCGCTTGCGTCTCCGGGCTGTAATTCGTTTCGTCGCTCATTTTTCTCCTGTTCGGTTCACGTGATTAGTCGAAGCTATCGCTCCTAAATAGACTAGTGAATCACTCAAGAAAGAACACGGCCGCGCGAATTGGCCGCCTGCGGCCTACTGGGGGCCGGAAAGATCGACGTTGAATCCGCCATTGCCGTCGGTGAGCATGATCGTCGCGGTCTGCTCCGAACCATCCTTCATGATCGCGTTGCAGTCGACTTCGGTGCCCTTCTCGACGACCAGTTCCGGGCACTCGATGGACTTGACCGCGGAGCCCTGGTTCTGCAGAGTGGTCAGGGCCACGCCAGAAAAGGCGGTGCCGTCCGAAACGGACTTCGTGATCGACCAAGTGAAGTCGACCTTGCCGGTGTCTTTATCGACCGCGTTCACGGTGGCTTCGATATCGAGGGTGATGCCGTTGTCGTTGACACCCGTGCAGGTGAATTTCGCGTCGACCTTGGCATCGCCGCTGTCACAGTCGATCGAGGTGAGCTTCAGGCCGCCGGCCTTGGCCGGGTACTGCTTCTGGATCGTGTTGGCGGCATCCCCGGCATCCACCGAATCACCACCCGTGCTGACCGACGCCTCGCATCCAGCCAGCAGGCCGACTGTTGCGAGGACCAGGACCAGACAGAGACTGCTGCGGGGAGTGGGCATCCGGTGAATATAGACGCGGGTAGCCGAAGACCGCTCAGCCGTCAGTCGGCCCGAGCAGGTCGATGTCGAAAGCGCCATTGCCGTCGGTGAGGGTCAGCTTGACTTCCCGCTTGGTGCCGTTGTCCATGATGCCGACACAATCGACGACGGTGCCAGCCTCGATGAGGATGCCATCCGGGCACTCAACCGAAGCGACCGCACGGGTCCGGGCGAGGGTCTGGGCGGCGACGTCACCGAAGGTAGCTCCGGCTGAAACGGCCTTGGTGATTTCCCACTTGATGTTGACTTTGTCGTCCTTGCCGATCGAAGTGACTTCGCCACCGATGTCGAGATCGACGGCATTGTCGTTGCTCGCGGCGCAGGTGAACCTGGTACCGACTTCAGCTTTGCCACCCTCACAATCGATGGCGGTCAACGTGAGGCCGTCCGCCTTCGGCGGGTACTGGCTCTTGATCTGGGTTTCGACCGTATCCGTATTGATCTCGTCGCCGCCAGTGCTCACCGAGGCTTCGCAGCCGGCAAGCATCAGGCCGGAGACAGCAAAGATCAGGCAGGCGGAAGTGAATCGACTGGTGGGCATCGGCGAAATATAAACCGAAGCGCGGTCGGGTGTCGGAATCCCCCGAGGGCCGGGTACGTGCGGGGCCGGTCGGTTCAGGCTTTGCTGAGCAACCCGGTGATCCAGAGCGACGTTTCGACCAGATCGCCTTCGGTGAGGCCGTGGTTTGCATCCGGATTCAGGTGCATCGTGACCTTGCCGCCGTGCGCCTCCAGCGCTTTGCCGAGGTTCACGCTCTCGGCCGCCGGCACGTAGGGGTCCCGTCCACCGGCGGCGACCAGCACGGGGCGCCCGCGGAGGTCAAGGCCATCGGGGGCGTCGTAAGGAAGCATCGGGCGAAGCAGCGCGACTCCGGCCAGGAGTTCGGGGTGACGGAACAGCAGGCTGACCGCGATGTTCGCACCATTGGAAAGTCCGAGCGCGACTATTTTGCCCGCGTCGAGGGAATACTCACCAGCGGCGGCAGCCACGAAGGCCGCCAGTTCGTCGGTACGTTCGATCAGGTCGGGGATGTCCAGCTCGCCCACGGCCAGTCGTTTGAAGAACCGGGAAGAAACCCCGTTTTCCAGAATCTTGCCCCTTGGGCTCAGCAGGTTCGCGCCCGGCGCAAGCTGGCGCCCGAGCGGCACCAGGTCGTTTTCATCGCCGCCGGTGCCGTGGAGCAACAGCAGCGTCCAGGGTCCTTCGCCGGACTGGAATACGTGGATGAATTCGGGATTCATTCACTCCCACGTTAACCAACCGCTCAGGGGCGCTAGATTTGAACTATGTCTGACAAGGAATTCGAGGGATTCGAAAAGGGCCAGAAGATCTGGATCCACAACATCGACGGGTCGACCCGGCCCGCCATATTCGTGGGCGAAGGTGAAAACGCGACATTCTTCGGCGGACCGCCACTCTGTTACGTGGTGATGGAAGACACCAAAGAGGGCGGGGAAGTTGAGCTGGACCGGGTCACAGCCCGCAAATAGTCAATGGCAGCGGGTCTATTCCGACTGCAATGACATGAACTAGCCGTCCCGAAGCCAAAAGGCCGGGCGTCACTTACCCCGGGCGGGGAATAAGATCAGTGGTCCTGATGCTCGTCAACCAGTCGACAGAAGCTTCCCGGAGATGCGATTTCCGTGATTGACATGTGGCGATCGACGATCGGCAAGAAAACCATCGTCGCCGTGACCGGGGCGATCCTCATCGGTTACCTGATCCTCCACATGGCCGGCAACCTGAACTCGCTCTGGGGTCCCGGTGGCGCCGAGCCGCGAATCGACTGGTACGCCGGGTGGCTGCGCGACTTCGGGCAACCACTGCTGCCGTACCACTCGATCGTATGGCTGACCCGCGGCCTCTTGCTCGGCGCGCTGATCGTCCACATCATTGGAGTGGTCCAGCTGAGCATCCGCAATCGAGCGGCGCGCCCCGCCCAGTTCCCCGCCCGCAAGATCGGCCGCTCCTGGGAATCCCGCCTGATGATGGTCAGCGGCACCCTGCTCTTCGTGTTCATCGTCTTCCACATCCTGCAGTTCACCTCGCTGACGATCACCATCACTCCGCTTGAACACGGAACGGTCTACGCCAACCTCTATTACGCTTTCCAGGAGTGGTACTTCGTCGTGGTCTACCTGTTCGCGCTGGTCCTGCTTGGTCTGCACCTGCGCCACGCAATCTGGAGCCTCACCCAGACTCTGGGTCTTGACAGCCCGGCCCGCAACCAGCAGATCCGTCACGGCGCGACCGGTCTGACCGTCCTGCTGATGATCGGTTTCGCCCTGGTCCCGATCCTCTTCTGGACTGACGTCCTCGATGCCCCGACCGCGACCGGCACAATCACCGCCATAACTTCAATGGGGGGAGGAATCTTCTGATGCAACTCGACGCCAGGATCCCCGACGGACCGATCGAAACAAAATGGCGCCGATGGCTCGATGCCCACGGGCTCGTTGGCCCGCGCAACCGCGCCAGCAAGAACGTGATCGTCATCGGCACCGGCCTGGCCGGTGGTGCCTGCGCCGCGACCCTCGGCGCCCACGGCTTCAAGGTCAAGAGCTTCTGCTTCCAGGATTCGCCGCGCCGCGCGCACAGCATCGCCGCGCAGGGCGGGATCAATGCCACCAAGGATTACGCCAACGAAGGCGACTCCACCCGGCGGCTCTTCACCGACACGATGAAAGGCGGCGACTTCCGCTCTCGCGAAGCGAACGTGTGGCGCCTGGCTGAGCTCTCGGAGAACATCATCGACCAGGCGGTCGCCCAGGGCGTGCCGTTCAACCGCGAGTACGGCGGCCAGCTGGCCACTCGTTCCTTCGGTGGCGTGCTGGTCCAGCGCACTTTCTATTCACGTGGACAGACCGGCCAGCAGCTGCTGCTCGGCGCTTACAGCGCCCTCGAGCACCAGGTCGCGGCCGGCAACGTCACAGTCCACAAGCGACACGAGATGCTCGATGTGGTCCTGGTCGACGGTCAGGCCCGTGGAGTGATCGTTCGCAACCTCGTCACTGGTGAGATCGAACGCCATGCGGCCGACGCGGTCGTCCTCGCTTCCGGTGGCTACACCAACGTCTACTACCTCTCCACCAACGCGATGGGTTCGAACGTCACCGCCACCTGGCGCGCCCACAAACACGGTGCGCTGATGGCAAACCCGTGTTTCACGCAGATCCATCCGACCTGCATCCCGCAGTCTGGTGATTACCAGTCGAAGCTCACGCTGATGAGCGAGTCGCTCCGGAACGACGGCCGGATCTGGGTGCCTCGCAAGCCAAACGATGACCGCCCACCGGCCGATATCCCGGAAGCCGAGCGGTACTACTTCCTCGAAGAGCGTTATCCGGCCTTCGGCAACCTCGCACCCCGGGACATCGCTTCCCGCGCGGCCAAGATCGTCTGCGACGACGGCCTCGGCGTCGGCGGAACCGGCCGGGGTGTCTACCTCGACTTCCGCGACGCGATCAACGAGCACGGCAGGGATTTCGTCGAAGGCCGCTACCAGAACCTCTTTGAGATGTACCAGCGGATCACCGGCGAGAACCCGTACGAGACGCCGATGATGATTTACCCGGCGCCGCATTACGCCATGGGCGGACTCTGGGTCGATTACGAACTCCAGACCACGATCCCCGGACTCTTTGCGATCGGCGAGGCCAACTTCTCCGACCACGGCGCCAACCGCCTCGGCGCCAGTGCGCTGATGCAGGCCCTGGCCGACGGTTACTTCATCGCCCCGCACACGGTCACCCACCACATGACCAAAAAGACGGAAGCGGTCAGCACCGAGGATTCAGCTTTCGATAAGGCGCAGGATAATGTCGAGTCCCACATCGCGGCCCTGGTCGATGTCGGCGGCAGCCGTTCGGCCCAGGAGTTCCATCGCGAGATGGGCATGGTCATGCTCGACAAGTGCGGCATGTCCCGCACTGCCGAAGGGCTCACCGAAGCGCTCGGCGAGTTGAGCCGGATCAAGAAAGAGTTCTGGACCGACCTGCGGGTGGACCCGGGTGTCGAAGAGCTCAATCAGAGTCTCGATTACGCCAACCGGGTCAGCGATTTCCTGGAGATGGGCGAATTGATGTGCCACGACGCGCTGCGACGCGAAGAGTCATGCGGCGGCCACTTCCGCGAGGAATACGAAACCGAGGACGGTGAGGCCCTGCGTGACGATGAACACTTCGCCAAAGTCACGGCGTGGGAGTATCAGGGTGATGACGGGGATCCGATCCCGCACGACGAGCAACTGACTTTCGAGAACGTCAAGCTGGCGACGAGGAGCTACAAGTGAATTTCAAACTCGAGATCTGGCGGCAGTTCGAATCCGGAACGGATGGAGCCTTCGAAGAGTTCGCGGTCCGGGACATCGATCCCGAAGCTTCGTTCCTCGAGATGCTCGACCAGCTGAACGAGCGCCTCGGTCGAGATAAGAAACGCTCCGTTGCTTTTGACAGCGACTGCCGTGAAGGCATTTGCGGCTCCTGCTCACTGGTGATCGACGGTTACCCGCACGGTCCGCGCCAGGTCACCTCCTGCCAGACCTACATGCGTGACTTCATCGACGGCGCGACGATCAAGGTCGAGCCGTTCCGCAGCAATACCCTTCCGGTGATCCGCGACCTGGTCACCGACCGCAGCGCGCTGGATCGCGTGATCCAGGCTGGCGGTTACATCAGCACCACCACCGGCCCGCAGCCCGATCCGAACTCGATGCCGGTCCCGCCGGCGATTCAGGAACAGGCAATGGACGCAGCGATCTGCATCGGCTGCGGCGCTTGCGTGGCAGCCTGTCCGAATGGTTCGGCGATGCTTTTCACCGGCGCCAAAGTCACCCACCTGAACCTGATGCCGCAGGGCCAGCCAGAGCGCGAGTCCCGCGCCATCAACATGGTCAACCAGATGGACGAAGAGGGTTTCGGCGGCTGCACCAACTTTGGCGAATGCTCCCGGGTCTGCCCGCAGGAGATCTCACTCGACGTGATCGGCATGCTCAACCGCGAGTACCGCAAAGCAACAGTGAAGAAGAAGCCGAAGCACTCACCCAGGATGCTCGCGCAGTAGCACCCGGCCCGCTTTCCGCCGGGTTGCCCTTGTGCGCGGATTCCCGCCCCGGTACGCTCCGGGCATGTTTACACAAAGAGTTTGGGAAAAATGCCTGCTGGCTCTCGTGCTGGCGATTGCCGCATTTCACGGTGGCACGGCCACAGCGGCCGTCGTGCCGGTTGAGCTTGACGCGAAGGTCGCAACGGTCGAGGTGGCTCCCGGGGTCAAGATGCGCGCGTGGACCTTTAACGGGACTGTCCCTGCTCCGGTGATCCGGGCGAAGGTCGGTGACACGATTGAAGTCACGCTCCACAACAGCCATACGGGCAGCCACATGAAGTGTCCGAAGAAGAAAAGCACGAAACTGCAGCGGCTCAAACGGAAGAAATGCATCGAGATGAATCACCGACATCTGGCGATGGTGCATTCAGTCGATTTCCATGCCGCCCGGATTGCTCCCGACAAGGCCTTCCGGGGCGTCGCGCCCGGCCAAACGATCACCTACTCATTCGAAGCAACCAAGGCCGGTGTCTTTATGTACCACTGCGGAACCGTCCCGATGCTCGAGCACATCGGCATGGGTATGTACGGGATGATCGTCATCGATCCTGCCGTGCCCCGTCCGCCCGCTCAGGAAGTCTTCATCGTTCAGAGCGAGTTCTACGGCAAGGTGAAAAACGGCTGGCTCCACTCAAGCCTTGAAGCGATGCAGACCGAGGCCCCCGAGTACGTGACCTTCAACGGTCAGGCGATGAAGTACGCCATGGATCCGATCCAGGCCGCGGTCGGTGAGCCGATCCGGATCTACATGGTTGATGCCGGCCCGAGCCTGTACAGCTCCTTCCATGTGGTCGGCACCTGGTTCGATGAGTACCAGCACGACGGCAACATCGATGAACCGCTCCATGACGTATCAACCCAGGTGATCGGACCGGGTGGTGGGGCCGTGTTCGAACTGACCTTGCCCGAAGCGGGCCGATATCCGTTCGTCTCCCACTCGATGTTCGACATGGACAAAGGCGCAATGGGCTTCTTCGAAGCGAAGTAGCCCCTGGAACTTGCCGCAGTAAGGACGGGCCCGGTTAGTGGGAATCATGTGCATTCACCCGCCCCATGGGCGGGTAAATGCGCATGATCCCCGGGGTTCCCCGGGTGGGGGCGATCAGCACGCGCAGTGCGTGCTGATCGCCCCCAGCAGAAGGTCAGACGCCGAGGGAGCGGCCGATGATCTCTTTCATGATCTCGGTCGTTCCGCCGTAAATGCGGGTAACGCGGTTGTCAGTCCAGGCGCGGGCGATCGGGTACTCCATCATGTAGCCGTATCCACCGTGCAGCTGGACGCACTCGTCGATCACCCGGCCACACATCTCGGTGCTCCACCACTTGACCGCAGCCCCGTCCTCTACCGAAAGCTTGCCGGCGTTGAGTGCCATCACGCAACGGTCGAGGTAGACGGTTCCAATATCGATCTCGGTCTTCATCTCGGCCAGCTTGAACCGGGAATTTTGGAAAGAGCCGATCGGCTTGCCGAAAGCGGTCCGTTCCTTCACGTACTCCAGCGTCCAGTCGAGGGCCGCCTGGGCCGAGGCGATCGCGGCGACTGCGATCGAGAGACGTTCCTGGGCAAGGTTGAAGATCAGGTACTTGAACCCCGCACCCTCTTCGCCGAGCATGTTTTCGACCGGCACCGGTACTTCGTTGAAGAAGAGCTCGGCGGTGTCCTGCGAGTGCATGCCGGCCTTGTCCAAGTTGCGTCCACGCTCGAAGCCCTCCATGCCACGCTCGATGATCACCAGGGACATGCCCTTGTGCTTCTCTTTCGGGTCGGTCTTGACTGCGGTGATGATCAGGTCGGCGTTGATGCCGTTGGTGATGAACGTCTTGGAGCCGTCAACCACGTAGTGATCACCGTTCCTGATCGCCTTGGTGCTCATCGAAGCGAGGTCGGAGCCGATGCCGGGCTCGGACATGGCGACCGCGGTGATCAGGCTGCCATCAACGATGCCGGGGATCCAGCGTTCTTTCTGTTCCGGCGTGCAGTACTCCATGAAGTACGGGAAGCAGACGTCGTTGTGGAGGGTGATGCCAAGCATCGAACCGGTCGCTCCGGCGTACTGGCCTTCCTCGGCTATCACCTGATTGAAACGGAAGTCGTCGATCCCGAGACCGCCGTATTCCTCCGGCGCATTCATTGCGAGCATGTTCTTTTCGCCGGCTTTGACAAACACCTCACGCGGCGTCAGTCCCTCTTTTTCCCACTTCTCGAAGTTGGGGGAAATCTCATCGGCCACGAACCGTCGTACGCTTTCGCGGAAGTCTTTGTGATCAGCATCGAAAATCTCTCTTTCCATTCCTCGAATTCTACGTCAACAGGAGCCATCAGGAAATGAAGCCCCAGGCAGCAGTCGTCTTTGGAGGAGCCTCCGGGCTCGGTGAAGCAACCGCCCACAAGCTCGCCGATGCCGGACATCGCGTCACGGTCGCCGACCTCAACCAGGAGAAAGGCGTCGCGGTGGCGGAAGCCATCGGTGGCAATTTCGCCACGGCTGACGTGACCGACCAGGATTCGGTCAGGGCCGCAGTCCTCCAGGCGGCCGAGTCCGACCTCGAGGGTGGCCTTCGCATCTGCGTGAACTGCGCCGGTGTCGGTGCGGCCGGACGCATCGTTGGCAAAGAAGGCGCCGCCCCGCTCGAGGGATACGAGTGGGCGATCGGCATCAACCTGATGGGCACGATCAACGTGCTGCGCCTGGCGGCAGAGCGCATGGTCGACAACACGCCCGATGAAGACGGACAGCGGGGAGTCTGCATCAACACGGCGTCGATCGCCGCCTACGACGGCCAGATCGGCCAGACCGCCTACGCCGCCAGCAAGGGCGGAGTTGTCGGCCTCACCCTGCCCGCCGCCCGCGACCTTTCCCGCAGCGGTGTGCGCGTGATGACGATTGCCCCGGGACTGTTCGACACCCCGCTGCTGGCCCTCCTGCCGGAACCGGCCCGCAAGGCCCTTGGAGACAACATCCCCTTCCCGTCACGACTCGGAGTTCCGGAAGAGTTCGGGGCACTGGCGGTCCACATCGTCGAAAACGCGATGCTGAACGGAGAAGTCATTCGTCTCGACGGAGCCCTGAGGATGGCCCCCAAGTAAAAACCAGGCCATCGCTCCACCCTCGGCCCAGAAAAACCAGCCATCGCTCCTCCTTGGCTTCGCTGGGCGCAGCGAACGGGGAGCGATGGCGTTCAGGTTTCATTCAGGCGGTCGCAGTAGCCTGAGTGGCTGTGGATCTCTTCCAGAGCATCATTCTCGGCCTGCTGCAGGGCCTGACCGAATTCCTGCCGATCTCTTCGAGCGGCCACCTGCTGATCTTTCCGGCGCTGGTCGGCTGGGAGGATCCGGGCGCGGCTTTCACCGCGGTGATCCAGCTCGGCACCGAAGCGGCCGTGCTCATCTACTTCCGTCACGACCTCTGGAATATCGCCACCGCCTGGCTGCGTTCCCTGCGCGACCCGTCGCTCCGTTCCGACGTCAATGCCCGCATGGGCTGGTACCTGATCGCGGCGACCATCCCGATTTCGGTCCTCGGCCTGGCCTTCTCGCACCAGATAGAGAATGCGGCTCGCAACCTCTACCTGGTGGGGGCGATGCTGATCATCTTCGGCATCGTGCTCGGGGTGGCCGACAACGTCAGCTCCCGCAAGCGGGAAGTAGAGAACCTCTCCTTCCGGGATGGTGTCCTGATCGGCCTCGCTCAGAGTCTCGCCCTGATCCCCGGAGTTTCGCGATCCGGCGCAACGATCAGCGCCGGTCTCTTTCTCGGACTCGACCGTGCGGCCGCCGCTAGGTTCTCTTTCCTGCTGGCGATCCCGGCCGTGGTGCTCAGCGGCTTCTACCAGCTAACCAAGATCCTCCGGGGCGAAGAGGCAGTCGGCGTGCCGTTCATCAACGTTGCGGTTGCCACCCTCGTCGCCTTCGTCGTCGGTTATGCGGTGATCGCCTGGTTCCTCCGGTACCTGTCGACCAACTCGTTCGCGATCTTCGTCGGTTATCGCCTCGTACTCGGTACCGGCGTGATCATCCTTGCCGCAGCCGGCCTGATCTCGACCTAACGGTCGGCACCGCGGTACTTCGGGCTATCGCTGATCAGCGGCATGCCGAGCACGTAGGCGATTGCGGCGAACGGGCCGGCCAGGATCAGGTAGAAAGCGGCCGACATGAGGTGCCCGAAGTTACCCGGTCCCTCCCCGGTGTCAGGCGAGATGTATCCGATCACCAGGCGGATCGCGACAAGAACGAGGAAAGTGGCGATCAGGGCGGCCACTACCGCCAGGATGCCGCGCACGATCGGTCCCAATTTGGAACGAGGACGGTCCATTATTGAACTCTGGCGGTTGAAGTCTTCATGACAGGACACAGGCTAGCCGTGATCGGCCTGTAGTTCCCGGATGAGCCGAAACCGAACTTCTGCGCCTCGCAATTTCGAGATAGCGCAACGATGTGACACAGAAGGTCCTCGTCCTCTGGAACCTTCGTCACCGGCAACGGTGTTGCCCGCATATCGCCGGAAACCGTTGCCGGAACTGGTGGTCCGGGGAAAGGTACTGCCCGCATATCGCCGGAAACCGTTGCCGGAACTGGTGGTCCGGGGCTCAGACGGCGCGTCAGACTGCGGTGAGCAGTACTTCGAGACCGGCCCAGATGACCAGCAGGGCGACCGTCGGGACTTCGTAGAAAGCCATTGCGAACGGGATCGGGACCCCCGTCAGGATTTTTGACCTTGGCGCCAGGGCGAGGTGGATCAGACCGAGCGCCAGCACCGGCAGAAAGAGGTTGATCACGAACATTCCCGAGTGCTCGTCGACACTACCGACCAGAAAGCCGGTCACGGCGGCAAGCGCCAGGTAGATCAGCACGTAGATCAGAGTGCCGAGACGGCGCTCGACGTAAGCACCGAACAACCACAGCCCGAATACCGCGAGCAGCACCTGCCAGAAATTCAGGAGTGGGATCTGACCGGCCACTCCGAGCACGAAGTTGATCAGGATCAGGGCGAGCGTCGCCACGACCGGACCCCGTGGGTCCTGCGTGTCCTTCAGCGGAATCAAGCTGCTGCTTGGCCGAACTCGGCTTCGCGGGCGCTCTCGTCCGCGTGGTAGGAACTGCGGACCAGCGGTCCGGCGGCAACCGATTCGAAACCGAGGTCTCGCGCGGCCTTCTCCAGTGCTTTGAACTCTTCCGGATGCCAATAGCGAATTACCGGCAGGTGGTTTTCGGTCGGACGCAGGTACTGCCCGACGGTCAGGATCTGGACCCCATGCTCGCGCAGGACACCGAAGGTTTCGACCATCTCGTCAAACTCCTCACCCAGGCCGACCATCAGGCCGGACTTGGTGATGACTTTGCCTTCGCCCATCTCGCGAGCCATCTGCAGGACGCGGGCGGAACGCCGGAATTCGGATCCCCGGCGGGCCTTGGGGTAAAGGCGCGGCACCGTCTCGACGTTGTGGTTGAACACGTCGGGCCGCTCGTGGACCACGCGGGCCAGAGGCATCTCCTGCCCGCGGAAGTCCGGGGTCAGGATCTCCACCTTGCAGTCAGGCGCCAGGGTCCGGATCGCGCGGATCACGCTGACGAATGCGGAAGCGCCGTAGTCGGGCAAGTCGTCGCGATCGACCGACGTGATCACCGCGTGCTTCAGCCCGAGCTTCTTGACCTGGTTGGCGACTTTGAGTCCTTCCAGCGGATCGTGGAAGGACGGCTTTCCCGTCTGGACGTTGCAGAAGCCGCAGCGGCGGGTGCAGACATCACCGAGGATCATGAAGGTCGCGGTGCCGCGCTCCCAGCACTCACCGATGTTGGGACAGGCGGCCTCTTCGCAGACCGTGCTCAGCCCTTCGTCCCCGATGGTCGACTTCAGTTTGCGGTAAGTCGGACCGCCAGGAGGCGGCACTTTCAGCCATGAAGGCTTGCGAGAACGGAACGGGATCGCACCCTCAACGTCGGTGTTGGCGCCACCGGGATTTGCCCGGGAACGGGTGACATGGACCCGGCCAGTGACATCTTCGGGGGCCACTTCGGCTGATTCAGGTGGGGGAGTGCTCATCTGCCCTGTCTAGGCTACGCGGTTGCCGACGCGGCGGTTTCGATACCGATGTCACTTGGCTCCAGGACTGCGGATTCACGTCCAAGCAGTCCCGCGAGCTCCTCGCTGACGGCCTGCCCCACATCCGCCACGGTGGGGGCGGATCCCTGCTCCAGAGCCATTGAACTCACTTCGCAGACTTCGATGCCGCAGGATGTGATGTCCGCGAACGGGCTGAGGTCGCAGGAAACGTTGAGTGAGAGGCCGTGGCTGGAGATGCCACGGCTGATCCTGAGGCCGATCGACCCGAGTTTTTTCACGTCGCCACGGGCGACGGCAGCGGCCATCGTGGCCGCAGTTGCTCCCGCCGGGATCGGTGCCCCGGCCGAAACCCAGAGGCCGGTCAGTCCTTCGATCGGAGCGGCAGTCACATCCCAGCGGGCTAGCGCGCGGGTCATCGCCAGCTCAAGCGAAGCGACGAAACCGGCGACATCGATCCGGTCCACACCGGCGGGCTGATCACCGATTCCCCGCAGGTCGATCACCGGGTAGACGATCAGCTGACCCGGACCGTGGTAGGTCACCTTGCCGCCGCGTGGCGTATCGCAGACTTCAATCCCCCGCACGGCGTAGTACTCCGCAGGCTGGAGGAGGTCGGTGGGCTCGCTGCGACGACCCTTCGTATAAGTCGCCGGGTGTTCGAGCACCAGCAGCGTGTCGCCGATCTTCCCGGCGCGTCGCGCTTCGACCAGTCGCTCCTGAACGGCGCACATCTCCAGGTACGGCCGCCGGCCGAGGTTCACGACCCCGAGCTGGGACACGCTCAGCGGCGCCAAAGCTTCCACGCGTGGCGTTCGCGGCTTTGCTCGAAGGCCCCGCTTACCCCGAGCAGCCCGACGCAACCGAAGGTCGTGACTTCGGCGCCGCTGGTCATGCCAGGAGGCCTGGTTCTTCCAGATTGCTCTTGACCTCCGCCAGGAACAGGGCACCTTCGGCCCCGTAGAGGATGCGGTGGTCGCAGGAGAGGCTCATCTCCATCAGGTGGGCGCTCGTGATCTGACCGTCGCGGACCACCGGCCGCTCGGCGATCTCGCCGATCGCGAGGATGCCAGCCTGGCCGGAGTTAATCACGGCGTCAAATCCGCGCACCCCGTACATGCCGAGGTTGGAGATCGAAAAGGTTCCACCGGCCAGCTCTGGCGGGATGATCTCGCCGGTGCGAACCCGTCCGGCAAGTCGCCTCGTTTCGGCCGCGATCTCCCGCAGGTCCTTGTGGTCGGCGTCACCGATGGTCGGCACGACCAGCGAGTTCTCTGCGGCGACCGCAATGCCGATGTTGATCCGGGAGTAAAGCTCGATCTGGCCGTCACGGTACGCGCCGTTGGCCCGGGGGTGGTTACGAAGCGCGATCGCGGTCGCCTTGACAACCATGTCGTTGAAAGACGGCACGACTTCACCTTCGCCCGCGGCCTCCTTGAATGCGGCCCGTACTTCCACGGCACGGGACATGTCGACTTCGGTACGCAGGTAGAAGTGCGGGGCGGTCGCTTTCGACTCGGCCATACGGCGCGAAATCGTTTGCTGGAGCCGGGTCAGCTCAATTACTTCGACTTCACCCTTCTTGGCCTCTCCCGATTTCGGTGCGGCAGGCGGGGCAACTTCGGGCGCAGTGGACGGGGCTTCGATTTTGGTTTCGGTCTTGGTCAAGTCGGCCTTGACGATACGACCATTCGGCCCCGAGCCTTCAACCGCCTTCAGGTCGATGCCTTTGTCGGCGGCAATGCGTTTGGCAAGGGGAGATGCCTTGATCCGTTGACCGGAGTCTTCACCGGTGTTCGATGGTGCCGGAGCCGGTGCCTCAGACGCACCAGATTCCTCAGACCCTTCACCGATAGTCGCGATCGTTTCGCCGATCGGCCGGGTTTCGTCTTCGCCTACCATGATCTTCAGGGTGCCTTCAAGGTCGGATTCGTAAACCATGCTCGCTTTGTCGGTCTCGATCTCCACCAGTTCGTCGCCGATCGCGATCTGGTCGCCGTCGGACTTCAGCCAGGAAAGAATCGTCCCTTCTTCCATCGAGTCGGTGAGTCGGGGCATCACGATGTCCATCAGCGGGCTCCTTTGGTGGCCGCAAGCACGGCTTGGATCACGTTCTCTTCGTGGGGCATGGCAGCCTGCTCCATCCGCCGCGAATAAGGCATGTGCACGTCGGCTCCGGTCACCCGCTGCACCGGCGCATCCAGATAGTCAAAGGCCTGTTCGGTGATCAGGGTGGAGAGGTTGGCGCCGACCCCACCGTGCGGCCATCCCTCTTCGACGATCACCGCGCGGTTGGTCTTCCGCACCGACTCGAGGATCGTGTCGAGGTCGAGCGGACGCAGGGTGCGGGGGTCGATCACTTCAGCTTCGATGCCGTGTTCTTTCGAAAGGGTTTCGGCCGCGTTGGCTGCGACGTGGGCCATCTTGAGGATGCCGACGATCGTCACGTCGGATCCTTCGCGGCGGATCGCGGCTTCGCCGAAGCGCTGGATACGGTCGTCACCAGTGGTGACTTCGCCCTTCAGGCCGTAAAGGCTTTCGTGTTCGATGAAGACCACCGGGTTGTCATCGCGGACCGCGGCTTTGAGCAGGGCCTTCGCATCTGCCGGCGTTGTCGGACAGGCAACCAGCAAACCCGGAATCTGCAGGTAGAGCGCTTCGAAGCTGTGGGAGTGGGTCGGCCCAAGCTGGTGGCCACCACCACCCGGCATACGAATCACCATCGGCACCCGCACGTTGCCGTTGAACATGTAGGGGATCGCCGCGGCGTGATTGACGATCTGGTCCAGAGCCAGCAGCGAAAAGTTGACCGTCATAAGTTCGACGATTGGTCTGAGCCCCGCCATCGCCGCCCCGACCCCGGCACCGACGATCGTGTTCTCCGAGATCGGTGTGTCGCGGACCCGGCGCTCGCCGAAACGGTCGAGCAGGCCTTCGGTCACTTTGAAAGCACCCTGGAACACACCGACGTCTTCGCCCATGATGAAAACGTCCTCGTCGCGCTCCATCTCTTCGGCGATCGCGTCACGCAGCGCCTGACGCATCGGGATCGTCTTGGTCTCGACGGTGCTCAATTCCTCACCCCCGGGCGGGACTGGTCTTCGTCATCGTCAGCGTGGTCGGCCCCGGCCTCGGCCAGTTCCTTGGCGAGGTCCGGCGCGTCTTTGCCGTATTCCCCGCGGTGGGGCTCCGGTGAGCGTTCATCGACCGCGTACCAGCCCATCGTTTCCCCGACCACATAAAGCTCGTCGTAGAGAGTCTCCAGGGGTGGCTCAGGAGAAGCATCCGCAAACTCAACGGCTTTCTTCACGATCCGGTCGGCTTCCGCCCGGATCTCCTCGACGTCTTCGTCCTTCAGGACTCCGTCGCCGACGCAGGCCTCAATAAAATTTTCAATCGGATCCTTTTCTTTCCACTCCTCCACCTCTTTCTTCTCCCGGTAGACCTCGGGGTCAGCCGCCGAGTGGCCGCGGTAGCGATAGGTGAAGGCTTCAACCAGGGTGGGACGGCCTTCGTTCCGGGCGATGTCCAGATGGGCCGCCACCCGCTCGCGCACCTTCAGCACGTCCATCCCGTCGATGCGCTCACCACTTATCCCGTAACCCTCCGCTTTCTGAGACAGGTCAGTCACCGCCGAATGACGCTCGATCGAGGTGCCCATGCCATAAAGGTTGTTCTCCACCAGGAAGACGATCGGCAACTTCCAGAGCGCCGCGAGGTTCATCGTCTCACCGAAGTTGCCGGTGTTCGATGCGCCGTCGCCGAACATGCAGACGGTCACTGTGTCCTCCCCGCGGTACTGCGAAGCGAGGGCGAGGCCGGCCGCCAGCGGCAGGTTGCCACCGACGATTCCGTAGCCGCCCATGAAACGGCGTTCGCCGTCGAAGATATGCATCGACCCGCCGCGCCCGCCGCTGGTGCCATCCACCCGGCCGAAGATCTCGGCCATGACTGATTCCGCAGGAGTGCCGCGGGCGATCGCGTGGCCGTGGGTGCGGTAGGTGCCGATCAGGTAGTCGTCATCCCGCATCACCGATGTGGTGCCAACAATCGTCGCTTCTTCCCCGATCGCCAGATGAAGGAAACCGCCGGCCTTGGCCCGCTGGTACTGACGCCCTGCTTCCTCCTCGAATCGACGGATCAGCGCCATTCGGCTCAGCAGCTCAATACAGGTATCGCGGTCCGGCAGCTTGGCCATCCACCAAGCCTATAGGTCTGCCGACCGCGGGTTTTTGGCTCTGAAAAACGTACTCGTAAGTAGCCGAAACTGAACAAGCGGCATCCCGAAAGGGGCGCCGCTTTTCGTTGGCGACTTGACAGTCCGCAACTAAACCGCAGAGGGTGGTGTTCTGTTTTCGACCGACGAACTTCGACCTGAGGTGGGACCGATGAAGACGACTCTGAAATTTTTTGCTGCCGCATTCGCAATTGCAGCGATCACCGTGCCAGCAGCAGCCGATGCAGCCAAGCTGCCGCCTCCGCCGAAAACCGCGACCGGCAAGCAGTCAAAGGTTTTCGCGACCGGAGTTGCGGTGCCCACCCAGATCACTTTCGGTGAAGGCAAAACCTTCATCGCCGGCGGAGCCGAAGGACCCAAGATCCCCGGAGGCATCTATGTCGTAAAGAAGGGTTCGAAGAAAGCGGTGCCGATCAAGGGCAGCCCGACCAGCGCGTACGGCGTTGTCTGGAGCGGCGGCAAGCTCTACGCCAGCCAGGAAACCCGGATCGTCGCTTACTCCGGCTGGAACGGCAAAGGCTTCAACAAGCGGAAGACCCTGGTCAAGGGACCGAAGGGCTTCAGCGGATTCAGTGGCCTCGCGATCGGCCCGGACAATCGTGTCTACTCGGGAGTCAGCCTGACCCAGGAATTCGACCACTCGGCCAACCCGATGAAGTACGCCAACACGGTCATCTCCGTGAAGAAGTCCGGCGGCGGCGTCAAGACCGTTGCGAAGGGCCTGCGTCAGCCATGGCAGATGACGTTCGCCAAGGGTGAAACCAGCCCGATCGTCTCGGTGCTGGCCCAGGACCTGCCGAAAGGCACCCTGGCGCCCGACCTGCTGGTCAAGACGACACCGGGCAGCGATTTCGGTTTCCCCGAATGCAACTGGGCGACCGGTTCGCCTTGCACTGACTTCACCGAGCCGATTCACCTCTTCCCGAAGCCGACCAAAGGGGCTGCCACCTCGCCGATGGGACTTGCGTCGAAGGGCAACAAGCTCTACCTCGCCCTTTTCGGTGGTCTCCCGGGTTCGGCACCTGGCATCGTCACCCTCGACAAGTCGGGTGAGAACATCGAGCCATTCATGACCGGTTTCGGCCCCCCGATGCTTTCAGTGGCCCTCCACAAGGGCTACGTCTACGTCGGCGACTTCACCGGCCGGATCTACCGGGTCAAGGAGTAGATCGGCGGAACACTTCTGCATGACGAGCGGCGTCCCGTGCGGGACGCCGCTTCTGGTGCAGCCCGACTCGTAGTGTGAAGAAATGTTTTCGCTGTCAGAACTGGTGATCGGAGTCCTGGTCGGGCTGGTCCTGGTCGGCGCGATTCCGCTTGTCGCTGGCTGCTGGCAGTACGCCCTGATCGGGATCCACGGCTTCCGTAACCACCTCGACAAGGTCGAAGACTTCATCCCGGACACCGCCGTGGTCGTGCCCGCCTGGAACGAAGCGGCAGTCATCGGCGACACCGTCGACCGCCTGATGGACCTCGACTATCCCAGGGAGTCCATCCGGGTTTACGTAGTGGATGACGCGAGCGATGACGGCACCCCGGAGATCCTCCAGGAAAAAGTAGCCCAGTATCCGGGCAACGTTTTCCACCTGCGGCGTGAGCAGGGAGGGCAGGGCAAAGCCCACACGCTCAACCACGGCCTTGACGTGATCCTTTCGGAGGTCTGGGCTGACGCGGTCCTGATCATCGACGCCGACGTGATCTTTGAACGCAACGCACTGCGCAAGATGACCCGGCACCTGGCCGATCCCGAGATCGGCGCGGTGACTGCCTACATCAAGGAAGGCAGCGAGAAGGAGAACTACCTGAAACGTTTCATCGGTTTCGAATACATCACGGCCCAGGCAGCAGCCCGGCGAACCCAGAACGTAATCGGCGCCATGGCCTGCCTGGCCGGCGGCGCGCAGCTCCACTCGCGCATTTCGATCGATGCGATCGGCGGCCGCGTCGACACCTCCACCCTGGCCGAAGACACGATCACGACCTTCCTGACCCAGCTGGAAGGTCGCCGCGCGATATTCGAAGGAAACGCGACGGTGTGGGCTGAGGAGCCAGCTGACATCGGCGGGCTCTGGAAGCAGCGCCTGCGCTGGGCCCGCGGCAACGTTCAGGTCAACATACGCTTCCGGGACATCTGGTTCCGGCGCAAGAACGGCGGCCGGCTGGGAGGCATCAGCTTCGGCCTCTTCTGGTTCTCCACATTCCTGATGCCGGCTTTCATGATCACTTCTTCTTTCGCCCTGATCGTCCTTTTCATCATCGACTACGGATACTCGCTCGAGGTTTTTCGCGCCCTGTGGATGATCAATGCGGTGACCTACGTGATCATCACGGTCTTCACCCTCCTGCTTGACACTGAAACAGCGCGGCGCAGCTGGCTTCAGGGGATCTTCTTCCCCGGCGCTGTTTCCCTCCTGATCATCCTCGCGACCTGTTACCCGCCGCTCTTCGAGACTTACGCCCCGAGCCTTGCTGATACCGCCGGGGTTCCGTTCAACACCACAGCCACCCACGTCTTCGTTCTGTTCGCTTACGTGTGGCTGACCCTTTCGATGGTGGTCGCCTGGCTGGCCAAGGTCTTCGAGGCCAAGGCCGGACTTCGATTCCTTTCGCCCGCCCTGATCTACATCGCCGGCTATGGCCCGTTGCTTTCGGCGATCACCTTTGACGCCTACGTCAAGGAGTTCCAGGGTGCCGAAGCGAAGTGGGACAAGACCGAAAAATCCGGCCAGGTATCGGTGGGTGCCAGATGAGGCGGGAGCCGTGGGACTACGAGAAGGCGCTGGAAGAAGACCGCAAGTTCGAACGCGGGCTGATCCCGAAGGAATTCGTGGTCTTCCTGCTGGTCCTCGGCGTGCTCGCGATACGCGTCTTCCTCAGCTGACGGTCAGGCGTCGGCCTCGGTGCCGCCCTTCGGCATCCATTCGGCCAGGGCCCGGTCGAGCTCTTCGACCTGCAGCGGTTTGGCCAGGTAATCGTCCATCCCGGCGGCCAGGCACTTCTCGCGGTCACCTTCCATGGCGTGCGCGGTCATGGCGATCACCGGCATGTGGGGCAGGCCCTGGTCAACTTCTCTCGTTCGAAGCCGTCGGGTTGCGTCGTAGCCATCGAGTTCCGGCATCTGGCAGTCCATCAGGACGAGGTCGAAATCTTCATCCTCCCGGGCCAGCATCTCCAGGGCCTCATTGCCGTTCGAGACGACCTCGAAGCTGTAGCCCTTGCCCGACAGGACCTCGCTCAGGAAGAACTGGTTGATCTCGTTGTCCTCCGCCATCAGGATCCGGCCGGTGCCCGGCGTCCAGCCACTTGGTGTCTCGGCCCGCTTCACAGCTTCGGTCCCGGCATGCATCGCCGAAGCGATCGTGTCGAGCAGACGGGACTGGCTGACCGGTCGGGCCAGATAGACCGTGTCCGAAGCCTCGGGTTCCTTCGCCGCCTGGATCCGCGAATTGGTCAGCATCACGACCCGGATCACGCGCAGCGACGGCGATTCGCTGATCCGCTCGGTGATCGTGCGGCCGCCGATCTGATCGAGTGTGGAGTCGAGCAACAGCAGGTCGTACGGCTGGCCGATCACCGCCCCGTCGTGGAGCTGATCCATCGCGCTGCCGGAATCGGCCACGGTCGTCGCCCGCATTCCCCAGGCAGTCGTGTAGGAATCGAGGATGCCGCGCCCGGTTTTGTCGGGATCGGCGATCAGCACCTTGAGGCCTCGCAGTTCGGCCTGGATCGAGGGACGTTCCCGGTCGCCGCGCGGCTGGCCGAAGGGCATGTCCAGGATGAAGACACTGCCGACGCCGACTTCGCTCTCAACCTGGATCGTGCCGCCCATCAGGCGGGCCAGCTCGAAGCTGATGGCCAGCCCGAGACCGCTTCCGCCAAAGCGCCGGGTGGTGCTCACGTCAGCCTGGGTGAAAGCGTCGAAAAGTGTTTTCAGCGCGTCTGGAGGAATGCCGATACCGGTGTCCCGCACCCGGAAAATGACGTGCGAACCGAGGGCCGTTCGTGCTCCGGGCACAGCTTCGACCACGATCTGTCCTTCACTGGTGAACTTGATCGCGTTGGTCAGCAGGTTGGTCAGGATCTGGATGAACCGGCTCCGGTCCCCGTTCACGATCTCCGGGATTTCGGGGTCGATGAAAGTGTGGAGCTGAAGACCTTTCACTTGGGCGGCCGTCGTTACCACGTCGCAGGTTGCGTCGATCGCCTGCTGGAGATTGAAGTCGTGCGGATCGACTTCGAGCTTGCCGGCTTCGATCTTGGAGAAGTCGAGGATGTCGTTGATCACCGTCATCAGGGCATCACCCGAGGCCCGGGCGGTGCGCACGTATTCACGCTGCTCCGGATCCAGGTCGGTCTGGTCGAGCAGGGTGGTCATGCCCATTACACCGTTCAGCGGAGTCCGGATCTCATGGCTCATGTTGGCCAGGAATGCTGACTTCAGGCGCGACGACTCTTCCACCGCATCAATCGACCCTTCGAGGTCGCGGTTGGCTTCGGTCAGTTCGCTCCGGCGCTTCTGCAGGGCGTCGGCCATGCGGTTGAAAGAGTGGGCGAGGGTTCCGATCTCTCCCCGGCCACCGGTCGGCACCCGGGTGTCGAGGTCTCCGTTGCTGAGCTCGCGGGCTGCCTTTGCCACTCCGCGAATCGGGCGCAGGACCCTGGTCCGGATGTAGCGCGAAACGGTGGCCAGCAGGATCAGCGACCCGATCAGGCCGATCGTGGAGAAGAGCAGGGCCCGGTCGGCGATGTTGCGGGCATCAGCGCGCTGGTTTGTGACTTCCGATTCCTGGACTGCATTGATCAGGTCGAACTGCCGGCGCAGCTCGTCGACTGCGGTCCTTCCATCGTTCAGGTTGTTGCGAACTTCCTTGGTCTTTCCCGCGTTCAATTCGGCCGCCGCCGGTTCCGCGTAGTCACCTACGTAGTTGTCGATGGCAAAGTTCAGCACCGATACCTGACGTTTCTCGGTGTCGTTTCCGGCGTATTTCCTCATCAGGTCCTGCTGCTCGGGAAGGGCATCAATCCCGCTGTTGTAAGGCTCGAGGAAAGGGTCGTTGCCGGTGAGCAGCACACCGCGGATCCCCGTCTCGAGGTCGACCACCGCCCGCTCGGCGCGGGACGACGCAATCAGCAGGTTGGCTGAATCTGCCGCACCGGTTATCTCGGTCCGCAGGCTGACCGCCGAGATGATCAATACCGCGAACATCGCCGCGATCAGGATCGACGCCACGGCGAGCATCGATCCGACCATCACCAGCAGGCTGCCACGCCGTCGATTCTTCCGCCGATCAACCGGCGCGGTAGCTGGGGCGCCGGTTTCAGTCACTGCAGCTCCCGCCAGACCTCCGCGCCAAATTCATACCGGCCGATGTGTTCGCGTTTGTGGCTGTCCGTGCTCATCAGCAGGGGCACATCGCGGTCGATGAACGGCCGCAGCGAAGCCGCGGACGGGCAGCGCCAGCGTTCGGAGACTTCGATCAGGGTTCCGGATTGGGCGGTGGCCCGGGCCAGTTCGTCCAGCGATTCGCGGGGAACGTCAGTCTCGGACAGTCCGAGCTTGGGCAGCATGCTGAAGAGGTGCGCGATCACCATGTTCTCGTGCGTTCGGGCGGCGTTGGCGGTCGATTCAATGATCGCGTTGATCACGTCGATGGGGTTGCGGGCACCGGACTCGATCTCGGCCTTGACCTCACGCGGGTGGTGGGGTCCATCTTCGAGCGGCACCTGGTGGTCGGCCGCATAGATGCGGTCGATGCCGTCCGGAAGGGGTGGCAGGTCCAGCGCGCCAGATGTATCCATGAGCTTCGCTTCGATGCCGCAGATCAGTTTGACCTCGGTGGTCGGCCGCAGGCGTCTGATGGCAGCCACATAATCCGGCAGGTAGTCGGTGTCAGCCCGAACGTGGTCAACGCAGGTCAGCGTCTTCAAACCGAGCGTCTCAGCCTCTTCGATGTTCTCTTCGATCGTGTTGTTACCGTCGGAGAAAGTCGAATGGACATGCATGTCCTGGAGTGGCACTGGCGCGCTCAACGGTCGCCTCCGAACATCTTCTCGATCTCGGAGAAGTCGAAGATGTGCTCGTCGAAGTGGCGGACCATCGCCACGTCTTTGAAAGGAATCGGGGCGGCCGGCAATTCCAGGCCGAGGGCTTCGTCGACGGCGAGTTTCGGCATGTCGACCCCGGCAGCGATCGTGAGCGGCATCGTGCCGGGGAACCTCGGGTTCACTTCAAGCAGGGCCGGCACACCTTCGCTGGCCTCCTTGGCCTGAACGTTGGCGACCGTGTTCAGGCCGATCAGCCGGGCGACGTCGGCGCCGAACTTCTCCAGCGCTTCGTCGTGGGTGGTGCGACCGGTGATCGCGATCCCTGAATCGACCTTGAGGCGTTCGCGCGGCACCACGGCCAGAACCTCGCCGGACCGGTCGGCGAATACATCAAGTGAGAACTCCGGCCCGGGCAGCAGCTCCTGGACCAGCAGTGAGCCGTCGCGTTCAAGCTGCTCGAGGTCGTGTACTTCCTTGATCAGGCGGATGCCGCGGGATCCGCTGCCAGTGCGCGGCTTGACGATGACCGGCAGGTCGATCGAGCTGGCGTCGAAGTCCTCGTCGACCACCACGGTTGCCGGCACCCGCACCGATCCTTCGCAGCGTTCATGGAGCTTCCATTTATCCAGGCAGACTTCGAGGGTTTCCTGCGATGCGATGACCGGGTCCGTGCCAATTGCCTTGAATTCGTCCAGGCGTTTCGCCAGGGGCAGCAGTTCGGTGTCGACCGTCGGGATCAGCACATCGATGCCGAGCTGCTCGCAGACGCCGAGGACCTTGTCGACGAAGTCAGGATCTTCCCCGCGCGGCAGCAGCATGCGCTGGTGTTCCGGCACCAGGTAGAGGCCGGTGGCATAGGGGTCGATGTCGCCGGAGAACAGCTGGTAGGGACCACCGTCGAGGTCCTTGAGGATCGAGATGCCGGAAGGGCCCCCGGTGCCGGTGATCAGGATTTTTGGATCAGCCATCGTCGCTCTCCCTTATTACTTCGAGTGGTTCCACATAAATGCATTGAGAGAAGCGGCTCCAGTACCGCGCGGTCGAGCGCAGCAGGTCCGGATCCAGGTAGGCGCGCAGTTTCACTTGCGAGTCGTAGGCCTTGATCACTTCCAGCTTCTTTTCGAGGTAGTCATCGATCGTGATGAATTTGGTTGGCTTGAACTCGACCGTGGTTGAAGGTGCCTGGTAGCAGTAGATCCTGCGAATGCCGCGGGCGGCGACCAGTGTCGCGCTGTGAACGTTGCGGTGGTCCTGGTGGACGTCCTTGGAAGTGTGGGTGTAGATCGTGGTCGGGGAGACCTGGTCGATCACCTCTTTGATCGCGCCGATGGTCATGCCACCATCGCTGACGCTGGTGTCGACCAGATCCCGGTGGAAGAGCTCGGCCGACATCATCTTCGCCGCCGCCTGTGATTCGAGCGCGCGGGCTTCGGTATCGCCACCCTGCTCCCCGCCGGTCATGGTGAGCACGACAACCCGGTCACCTTCGGCTGCGTGCCGCAAGAGGATGCCACCGGCGCCAATCTCGACATCGTCCGGGTGCGCCCCGATGGCCAGTACCACCTCCCGCTTTTCGGCCTTCCGCCGGGTCGTGATCGCGGTCAGTTCGCCGACCTTGGCGATCAGATCGGTGCCGTCCACAGGTTTGGACATGAAGTCGTCGGCGCCGGCGCGCATCGCTTCGACGGCGTTATCGAAGCTCGCGTCGCCAGTGAGGATCAGGGTGGAAGCCAGCGAGTTGCCGCGTTTGATCTCTTTGATCAGGTCCAGGCCACTCATGCCCGGGAGGCCGATGTCAACCACGATCAGGTCCCAGTCGGCTTCGTCCAGCATCGTGATCGCGACTTCGGCATTGGGTGCCCATTCCACATCGCCAGCCGTTCCGAGCATTTCGGTGGTGAGCGCGGCGACGATTTCGTCGTCTTCGACGACCAGGATGCGTGGGGGTGCGTCGGGGGAAATCAAATTCCTGGTGACTCCAGATTCAGATCGGCGTTGGACTGGCCCGTTGCCCCACCTTAACGCGAGACCGGAGTGCGTCCTCCGATCCGCGCAGCCACGGGAGATATCCTCCAGCCATGGACAGTCTCGATCAGGAGGTACTGGATCGTCTCGGCAGGGACATGGGTGGCAGCGAAGCCGTCTCCAGGATCATCACGATGTACCTCGGCAAATTGCCGGCGGAGGTTGCCGGCCTCCACGACCTTCAGGCCTCCGGGGATCTGCCCGGACTGGGCGAGAGCGCACACCGGATGAAGTCGAGCACGGCGATGCTTGGCGCGACCCTACTTGCCGGTATTCTGGCGGAGATCGAAGCAACTGCCAGGGCCGGTGAAGGCGAGGCAGTGACGCGCTGGTTAACCGAGTTCGACCTCGAAGTGCCACGCGTCGAGCGCGACATGCGCAGCCTGATTTCTCCCTGAACGCGGCCAGTCCGGCTAGGCGTGCGTCGCCCAACCGTCGACGGCCCGGGAGGCTTCCAGGATCGCTTCCGAGATTGTCGGATGCGGGTGCATGATGAAAGAGAGTTCCTGGTTTCCGCCTTCGATGGCCATCACGGCGACCAGTTCGGCGATCATGTCGCAGGCACGGTTGCCGACGATGTGGGCGCCGACGATCTCGCCGTACTTCTTGTCGACCACCAGCTTGACCATGCCGTCGCGGTCGTCATAGACCGAACCGGCACCGACGCCGCCCAGCTTGAACTTGCCGGTCTTGACGTCGAGGCCCTGCTCCTTGGCCTGGGCTTCGGTCAATCCGACACTCGCAACTTGCGGGTGGCAGAAAGTCGCGCCAGGAACCAGGTCGACATTGATCGGGTGGACGTCTTCGCCAGCGGCGTGGCCGGCGGCAACTATTCCTTCTTCCATCGCCTTGTGGGCGAGGGCGGGGCCACGGACGATGTCTCCGATCGCGTAGACGTTTTCGTTCGAAGTGCGCTGGTAATCGTCGATCGCGATCTTGCCGTCTTCAGCCAGCTTGATGCCGGCAGCTTCGAGGTTCAGTGCTTCGACGTCGGGGACACGGCCGCCGGCGATCATCAGGTAGTCGACCTCAGCCGAGTTGTCGCCGTAGGTGAACTTGACCGAGTCCGGGCCGACCTCGACGTTCTCGACCGGGGTGCCGGTGGAGATTTCGACGCCCTGTTTCTTGAAGGTCCGCTCAACGACCCGGACCACGTCCTTGTCTTCGGCGGGCAGGATTTGCGGCAGCATCTCGATCAGCTTGACCTCGGTACCAAAGCGGATGTATGCGGAAGCAAGTTCGGCCCCGGAAGCACCGGCGCCAACCACGGCAATCGACCTTGGCTGCTCGGGCACCGACCAGGCACCCCAGGTGTCGAGTATCCGGTCACCGAATTCGACGCCGGGGATCGACTGGGCAACCGAACCGGTGGCGATGATCACTTTGCCGGCTTCGTAAGTGGTGCCGTCGACTTCGACGTTGCCGTCGGCGGTCAGGCTGCCAACTCCGTGAATGAACTGGATCTTGTTGTTCTTGAAGAGTCCGCTGACGCCGCTTTCGAGGCCGGCGGAAATCTCGGTGCGGCGCTCGCCGAGTGCAGACCAGTCGAGCTCTGCCCCGGTGACCTTCACTCCGATGTGCTCGCTGTTTCTGGCACCGTCAAGAACCTCTGCCGTGTGGAGCATTGTCTTGGCGGGAATGCAGGCGTAGTTCAGGCAGCGTCCGCCTGCCTTGTCCTTCTCGACCACGGCGGTGGTCTTGCCCAGTTGGGCGGCCCTGATTGCGGCAACGTATCCGCCCGGTCCACCCCCGATAACGATTACGTCAAAAGAGTTCTCAGCCATTGTCAGCCGAGACTACCGAACTACATCCACATGGCTCCCCCGAATCGGCGGTCCACAAAGGTTCCCGGCGGAACTGGCGGGTGCCCCGCGCTTGCTCAAGGAGACCGTAGGGGGTGATCGCCTGGCCGATCAGGCTTTCTTGACGACACTCGATTTCAGCTGCATCGCACCGAAACCATCGACCTTGCAGTCGATATCATGGTCGCCGACCCCGTCTACCAGACGGATATTCCGGACTTTGGTGCCGACCTTGATCTGAGACGTCGAACCCTTCATCTTCAGGTTCTTGATCACGGTGACCGTGTCGCCATCGTTCAGTACGTTGCCAACGGAGTCGCGAATCTCCGGCTCGGCATCGGACCCTTCGGCTAGCGGCTCACCAGGCAACCACTCGTGGGCGCACATCGAACAGACACTGAAGCCTCCGAGTTCATAGGAGAGCTCGCTGCTGCATTCCGGGCATAACGGGCTGGTCTCGGTCATCGAATAACTGTACCCAGCCGTTGGCCGGTCAGGGGCCCATCGTGACGCTGAACTTCACAACGGAAGGCGCTGGACTTCCAACGGCGATATTCGTCATTTCGATCAGGCTGCTGGCCGGAACGGTTGGCTTGTTGACTGTGTCTGTGCAGCTTGTGCTCGCGGCCGCGACGATGCAGAACATGCGGGGTGAAGTAACTGCGTTGTTAACCAGAAGCTCGAAGAACCTTGAAACTCCGGCCCCACCTGGAGCGGTGTTGACTCTGACCGAGAGGTTGCCCAGCGTCACCGGCACCGCCGGCGAAAGCGTTTCGTTGAGTTCGCTTCCAGCAACAGCTGCGGTGCTTTCGCCTGAGACGGCGAAAGTCTCGCTGGACGTTCCGAGGCTTGAACGCCCGGTCATGACGGCGGTTGAACTGGCGCCAGTGAGACCGGTGACTCCGGTAGCGCCGGTCACGCCCGCAGATCCCGTGGTTCCCGTAGCCCCGTCAGAACCAGCAAGCCCGGTTTGACCTTGGGAACCGGTCGAACCCTGTGGCCCGTCCGGACCGGTTGCCCCGGCAGGCAACTGGCCTGCCGCGAAGTCTCCCGCAGCAAGAGATCCGTTCTTGACCTTTGCGCCGGTAACGGCATTTTTCTTGAGTTTCTTGCCTGAGACTGCATTGTTCTTCAGCTGCTTCGTGCCGACGCTTCCGGCGGGCACCTTGATCGCCGCGTACGAGGCCCCACCAAGGGCGATGAACAGGGCCACCAAAGCGATCGCGTTCGCGTTCGCCGGGCTAGTGAACAACCTTTTTAGTCTCTTCAGCATCGTAACTAGCAACCTAACCCATGATGAATCGGATATGTGATGATTCGGGAGCAAGGGCACTCATTGGTGGTGCCGGAACCCTGTATTCCCGAGTACATAACTGGGTTATGTGGCGGAGTCCCTCAACCGCAAAGACCTCTTGGCGAGAGGGGGACTCAGTATGGTCCCGAAGGACATAGCGGGGACCCGCTTCGTCTCTCTGGGGGACGCCCGGATACTGGAGAGTATATTCGCCTGAATCCATGCTCCGTTCCACCCGCTGCGGGGATGGAAGGCCTACTTCTTGACGGTAATCGTCTTCTTGACGGTCTTGCCACCGGCGTTCGACGAGGTCACCTTGAAAGTGAGTTTCACCTTGCCGGGCTTCTTGAACTTCAGCTTGACTTTGACGGTCTTTGACTTGCCGACCGCGATCGTTCCGACCTTCCCTTTCGCCTTGATGCCCTTCACCTGCAGCTGGACCCCGGTGGCATCGGCGTTGCCGGAGTTGAAGACCTTGACCTTGTAGGTCGCCTTCTTGCCCTTCTTGACCTTGGACGGGCCCATGATCCTGACCTTGCCGATCTTCGCCTTGTAGATGGTGGCGTTGACGGTGAACGTGCTTGTGGCAGGGGTCGGGTCTTGGTTCCCGGCGGCGTCCATGGCCCGGAAGATGGCGGTGTGGGTGCCATCGGTGAGGCCGGTGAAGGTCTTCGGGCTGGTGCAGTCGGCGAAGGCACCGGCGTCGAGCTTGCACTGGATCTTTGCGGTGTCAACGGCCGGGGTACCACTGAAGGTAAAGGTGGCCTGATCGGTTGTGATTGTGCCTGAGGGGCCCGAGTCGATCGCGGTGTCGGGCGGGGTTATGTCGACTGTGAAGTCCCGCGTGGAGGTTTCGGTATTGCCAGCTGGATCTGTAGCCCGGACCTCGAACGAGTAGCCGCCCTCGGGAAGCACTCCGGGTGCGGCGTGAGTGTCTGCGGGACCAGAGCAGGCAGCGAAAGCCGGTGGGGTCATGTCCCGGGAGTAGAGACGGCATTCGAAGGTGGCGCTCTCGTTGGCAGAGAAACCAAAGCTCGGGGTCGCCTCGTTGGTCGGGCCCGAGGGCCCGGAGTCGATCGTCGTGATGGGAGCCTGGGTGTCGATCGTGAAAGCGCGGCTCGCGGGGGCCGAAGTGTTACCCGCGAGGTCGGTAGCAGTGACGAAGAAGGCGTGCGGGCCGTCGCCCAATGAGGCCGCAGTGTAAGCGCCTGCGTTGCAGTCAACTGGAAAGGCGGAATCGATCCGACAACCGAGCGCCAGCGTGAAATCGCCAGGGAAAGTGAACGTCGGCGTGGCGTCAGAGGTCGGTCCGTCGGGCCCGGACTGGATCAGCGGCGGCGCGGGTGCGACCGCGTCGGTGAGCACGGGCGGGTCAAACAACTCAGAGGTGTTGCCGAGCACAGTGGTCTGCGTCGCAACCACCCTCTTCGCGTTCGAAAGCGGGATCGGGCCGGCGTCATAATCGGCGCGCCAGTGGCCGGAGCCATCGGCGGTTGCCGAGCCGAGATAGCCCTCAAGTTCCCCGTTGACTGCAGTGGCTTTCGAGAAGACTCGGACGGTCGCCCCGGCAGCCGCGGTGCCCCGAGCCAGCAGCGGTCCGGCTGCGGTGATCGTCGGCGCCACGACGCCCCCCTGCACGGAACCGGGATTGCCAACGCCGTCATTGCCGAGATCGATGAACAGATCAGCGTTCCCCGCCCCGAAGTTGCGCTTGATTTGGTTCCCTGACGCCGCTCCGATGACCGCGATAGCGTCGCCTCCGCTGTTGAAGATGGAATTCTCCTCGGCTGCGGAGTCCCCGCCGATCGAGTTCCCTTGGGCCGCTGGACCAAGGCGGATCCCGCTGAACCCGTTGCCGGCAGCAGACGTACCGTCTGATTTGACGCCGATTCGGTTTCCGGCGATCTCGACACCCGTACCCTCACTGAGCACGCCATTTTCGTTGTTCGCGGAAATCAGATTGCCCGCCCCGGCGGCGGCGCCGCCGACCGTCGCGTCGGTTGGGAAGCCCATGGGCCCAGCCTCGACCACGATTCCCGATCCGGTATTGCCCAGAGATGTTGTCCCCGTGAGGTCGAGTCCGATCGTATTGCCTCGGACTATCGATGTCTGGCCGGGGTCGACGCCGTCGAGTCGTAACCCGGGGCCGGTGTTCGCAGAGATCAAGTTGCCGGCGCCGGCGCCGGTGCCGCCGACCGTGACCGCTTCGCGGGCTGCAATTCCGGCCAAACTATTCGGCAGCGGCGCCGTGCCTCCACCGTTGGTGCCAATCCGGTTCGCCTCAATGATCGCGCCATCGGCGTCGCCGGCGTCGTCCACCTCAACTCCGGAGCCGCCATTGCCGCTGATCACGTTGCCAGTCCCGGCGATGCCGATCCGATTGTTGTCGGCGGCCACGAACACCCCCGAGTCGGTGTTGCCGACCGCAGTGTTTCCAGTCGAGTCGGTGCCTATCAAATTGCCCTTGACCGTCGTCCCTGCGGCGCTCAGGGTGACACCATTGGCAAGGTTGCCCGAGATCACGTTCGCCGCATTCCCGGTCCCGCCCACAACCACGCCGACCGGAGCACCCACGACCTCAACCCCCGAAGACCCGTTCGGCAATGCTGAGCTGCCGGTGATCTCAAGGCCGATCAGGTTGCCGGCGACGGTCGTGCTGTTCGCACTCGCCCGGACACCCGGGCCCGTGTTCCCTGAGATCAGGTTGCCCTGGCCGACCGAAGCACCTCCAACCGATGTTCCGGGAGCGCCCGAAGCAACGAGCACGCCGCCACTGCCGTTCGGAAGGGCCGCGGTGCCTGAGGCAGTTGCGCCGATGACGTTGCCGCGGATTACGTGGGGGTTCGCGGTGCCGCCACCAATGACGTCGATGCCCCACCCGGCGTTGCCCGAGACTACGTTGCCCTGGCCGACTGAAGCGCCGCCGATCTGATGACTGCTGCCGGCGACGCGAATTCCGTCAAGTGCATTCGGCAGTGCGACCGTCCCGCTCGCGTCTGTCCCGACCTGGTTGCCGACGATCGATGCGTCGGAGCTGCCCGTGGCGATCGAAATGCCGCTGGCACCGTTGGAGCCGATCGCGTTGTTCTCGAGAGCAGCGTTGGCGACGCCGCTACCGACCTCGACTCCATTCCCGGGGAAATTCCCGATCGTAAGCCCGGCGATCTGACAGTCATCGGCAACGATCCGCAAAGCGGCCTCTCCTGAACTCAACGAGCTTCCGTCGAGAGTGACAGCGAGACCACCGTCGATACCGAGTTGCCCGGTAATGGCCGGCAGCGCGGTCAACGGCGTGATCGTTCCCTCGCCGGCACCACCGAAGTCGATCCCGTCGGCGCCTGGAGTCGCGTTGGCCGTCTGGATGGCCGCACGCAGCGTACCGGCGCCCGAATCGCCGTTGCTGGTCACGGTGAATATCGCCGCATTGGCTGTGACCGGAAGCGCAAGCGCGACGGCCAAGCCGAAGCAGAAGATAACCAACCGTTCAAACGAAGCGCTTTTCCAGAGGCACATAATTGTCACCATTAGACCCGAACGCTCAGCTAACTTCATCCGTTCAAACTACTGGTTTTATGCAGGGTCACTTCATCCGAGCGGACCCGCATATCGCCTTCAACAAGCCGGACGGACGGCTGGAGATCTCGGCAAAGGTCTCGGAGGAATTCGCCAGGGCCCTGACAGCGAGGACCCCCTGGCGAGAGGGGTCCTAGTGTCGTCCCGAGGGACACAGCGGGGACCCGCTTTGAACCTGAGATTCGGTCCAAGCACTTGCTTCAGTCGCGCGCTGTCGCGGCATCGGAGGTCCGGGCATCGTGAAAAGCAACCCCAATCGCGCGGTCCTCAACCTCGAGATACACATAGACGACTATCAACCAACCCCAGGGACCGATCAAGGCCCGGCAGTCCTTCCACCGCCCGAAGAGCTTCCTCCCGGCCCGCGGGAATTGTTCCAAGGTGCGCAGCGAGCGGGAAATCTGCTCACGGGCGTCGGTCGGTAGATCACGGGTCGCGACCAGCGCGCGAAGCTCGTCACGCGCCTGGAGCGTGACTTCGATCATGGGCATCGGCTAAAGCTCTGAGAGCGGCACGGTGTCGCCGTCCCGGGCCTGCTCAATCGACGCCTGTGCACGCTCCCAGGCTCCAGGGATCCCGTCGAGGATCTCGGTGATTCTGGTGGCCTCCGGATCGGCTTCGTCCAAGGCACTTGAGAGAAGCGACCTGGCCAGTGTGCCCTCCTGGACATGCGTGCGCTCAGCGAGAGTGGCGAGCTTACGGGCATATTCCGGGTCAAGGGTGACGTTGATTCGACGGTTTCGCTCAGCCATGAACCGACTGTACACGTTTGGACACGTTTCGTGTATAGGTTTTCAGCTCAGGATCTACGACCAGCCAGCTCCGCGGCAAGGCGGAGGTCGAGCAGCGGTTCACTCACTACTCGTGCGGCTACGCGGCCATCTTTGGCCGATGAGGCAACTTTGGAATCCACGGTGGGCCGCGGACACCTGGAATCTCACCCGGAGGTCTCACTTCTTCGACGGATTCTCGTCTCGTGAGCTCGGATATCCCAACTGACTACGTTCGTTGACATCCCTTACATGTAAACATTCGACGACATGTTGCAATTGTCGCCGTACGTAGGCAAACCAAAACTGTCGTCGAATGTAGGCAACATGCAGAATCGGATAAAGACCACCCGTGATATCGCCACCACAGTTCGTGGTCGTCGACTTCAGCTCGGTTTCAGTCAGGTAGAAACCGCGCGTCGCGCACGCGTATCGCGTCAATGGCTGAGTGGATTTGAATCGGGCAAACCAACCGCGGAGCTACGCCTCGTCTTCCAGCTACTGGATGCACTCGGACTTGAAGTCAGCCTGAAAACGAAGGAAGCGCTTCCAGACCGCGACGAATCATCGGTCGACGTCGTTGACCTGGACGTCCTGCTCGACAGGTACCGCAAAACATGACGGATTCCCTGCGGATCATCCTCGACGACGTCGTCGCCGGAACAGTAGAGCGACGACCGCAAGGCAGGCTACGTTTCAATTACGACGCCGAATATCAGGAATACCCCGGGCACACACCAATCTCTCTGTCGATGCCGATCATCGCACCCGGATCGAACAATCACACCCTGGCTCTGGGGATTACTTCCTGACAACGAGTCCGTAATACAACGCTGGGCGCGAGAGTTCCAGGTTTCCGCATCCTCACCTTTTTCGCTCTTGTCCACACCGATCGGCGATGACTGTGCCGGGGCCGTCCGATTCCTGAATAGCGAGGACAACAGCAGATCGCAGAATAGAGAAGGGGCGATCACCTGGCTAAGTGACGACGACGTCGCCGAGCGACTTCGAGAGCTCCGGGCAGACAGCACGGACTGGCTTGGACGATCCTTCACCGGGCAATTCAGCCTCGCAGGAGCCCAGGCCAAGACTGCCCTGCTTTACAGAGACGGCCGTTGGGGGGTTCCATCAGGGGAGATCCCAACAACTCATATCTTGAAGCCGGCAGTTTCAGGTCTTGACGACCACGATCTAAACGAGCATCTGTGTCTGGATTCCGCCAATCGAGCAGGCTTAATCGCAGCCCAAACGACGATCTCAACCTTTGCGCAGGAGACTGCCGTAGTAGTTGAGAGATATGACCGTTTCATCGAGGCGACTGGAACCGTAAAACGGGTTCACCAAGAAGACTTCTGCCAAGCCTTGGGAATCAGGCCTGGCCGCAAATACCAGAACGAAGGCGGTCCAACTCCAGATGACATCTCACGATTGCTTCGCGATTCCATGCCTTCAGATGTCGGCGAAAATGCGATATGGCGTTTTGCCGATGCCCTGGCCTGGAACTGGATTATCGGGGGCACCGATGCCCACTCCAAGAATTACTCGCTACTCCTGGCGGGAAGGGATGTCCGGTTCGCACCAATCTACGACGTAGCATCGGCACTCCCATACGGATCTCACGAAAAGAAGCTTAGTTTGGCCATGAAGATCGGTACCAGCTACGACGTTTACACGCGTAGTAACACTTGGCCCGGTGCAGCTAAAGCGCTTGGCCTGAATGCCGAACTACTCATCCAAAGAGTTGGCGATCTAGCCCGAGTCGCACCTGATGCATTCTCCGACGCAGCTAGGGACCCGGCTGTCGCCGACCTGAATCGCGACCTTCCCGGAAAACTGACTGATTTAGTCGCCGAACGTTCAAGTCGCTGCTTAAGCCTGTTGACTAGAAGCGCTAATTAGCTGGCCGATTGGCCCAACAAAAAGACCCTCTGTGGAGAGAGGGTCTCTGTGTCGTCCCGAAGGACATAGCGGGGACCCGCTTCGAACCTGGGACCTTGGGGTCTGAACGTGGTCCCGAAGGACGATGTGGAGGCCCGATCGGGCCTCCACAGGGGTTGAATCGGACGTGACTAATCCTGGTCAGGCGTGACCGAGCTCTGGAACTTGAAGCCGCGCTCGTAGAAGCCGGTCCTCAGATCGGAGTTCTGGTCGCCGAACATCGCGATGATCTTGTATCCACGGCGGTTCACGATCTCCGCGCGTTGCGAGTTCTTGACGATGTCCTTGCCGGTGCCGTTGGCGGTGGAGCTGGCCGCCGGACGCATGTAAAGGCCCTTCAGTCCGGTGTAGCCCTGGTCAACGAGGTTGGCCATGGTCACATCGCGGTAGTTGTAGTTCGCGATGTCGAGGCCACAGCCGCCGGTCCAGTCGAGGCCGTCGGAGCAGAGATCACCGGCTCCAACCAGAGTGCCAACCAGCGGGTCGACACTGAGCGGGTCGTAACGGGCGGTGATCACGAAAGCGTCAGCACCACGCTTCTGGGCGAGCTTGGCCAGGCTCAGCATCGGGTCGAGTGCAGTCTGTGAACCCAGGACGAGGTTGCGGTACATCGACTTGTCGTCGTAGTTCGGCTGCGGCGATCCGTAACGGAAGCTGGACATGCTGGTTTCGTCCATGTCCATGGCGATCGCCAGTTTCGGCAGGTTGTTGCAGCGTGACTTCTTGACCTTTTTGACCTTCTTGTAACTGGTCTGTGGCTGGCCGAGGTTCGACCCACCCTGGGCCAGGGCGCCGGGTCCCGGATTCTTCACCTGAACGATCGGAGCGGTCGGCTCCTGTGACTTCGGAACGGCGACCGGTATCCGGTAGTCAGTGGTCGTAGACGGACCCGGGTCCTTCTTGCCGATGCGGTACCCGGCCTTGCGGCATGCCTTCACGACCGGCAGCTGCCTGGCGGTGCGCTGGATGATCCATTGCTGGGCCAGCTTGGCGACGTAGTTCAGGTCCTGGTCGTATTTGCCGGAATCGAAGTAGTCCTTGCGCTCGGTAGGAGTGAAGCTGGCGGCGCTGGCGGGGCCGGTGATTCCGAGCGCGAGAATGATGGCAGTGAGGAGTCCGACTGAGGCCAGACGGGCGATGCGGAAAGTATTCATATGGCACTGAAACTACCGGGAAGTTGTGAAGTTGCGATACAACTCAGCGGTTGTGCGGGCCCTGGGGCATCTGGATGCGGGCCATCGCCTTGACCATGAACCAGAAAAGCAGACTCAGGCCGACCGTCAGGATTCCGGTGCTGACCAACTGGAGCAGGGTTCCGGCGACCACCAGGCCAAGGATGCAGGCGAGCAGCAGAAGGACGAGGATCATCTGGAAGCCGAGCACGGCCCAGTACTTCGTTTTCCACAGCCCCCAAGCCATCAGCGTGAAGACCGCGGCCAGGGCTACCCACTGGACGACGTTGACTTCCTCGCCATTCACCTCTGCACCGGTGAAAAGCGCCACACCGGATGAGATCCACAGGATCAGTGAGACGACCAGGGCGAAGGCAGCTCCGACGGTTACCACCGTGGGCCTTTCACCGGGAGCCAGGGGTTCGAGCGAGTCGCGCACCTTCTGGTTCTTGATCTCCGACTTGGCGTAACCGGCTTTCATCGCGTCGGCTCCGCTGGCCGGTGGCTCGCCGGCCGACTCGGTGGTTCCGTTCGGACTCACCTTCCCGGTTTCCGGGGAAGGCCGGCTCTTCCGGCGGTTCGACCGGTGTGGTTGATCAGCCACCGGGCGCCACCTCTCCACCGACCGCGGCGAATGCGCGGCGCAGGTGCTCGGCGACCGAGGTCGGGTCGGAGGAATCACGCAGGGCGCGGACCACGCAGATCCGGCGGGCACCGACGGCGAGGACTTCACCGACATTCGAGGTATCGATGCCACCAATCGCGAAGAAAGGCAGGGTGGTCGTTTGGGCCGCGTGTTGGACCAGCTCCAGACCCACGGCCGGGCGCCCGGCTTTGGTCGGGGTCTCCCAGACCGGACCGACGCTGATGTGGTCGGGCCGGGCGTCGCCACGGGAAGCTTCGGCGATCTGTTCCTCGGAATGAGTAGAAAGGCCGATCAGGCCGTCGCTCCCGACGATCCGGCGGGCCTCTTCGAGGGAGATGTCGTCCTGGCCGATGTGGACACCATCGGCCCGGACCGAAACGGCCAGCTCCGGGTCATCGTTGATGATGAAAGGCACGCCGTAGGTGTCGCAGATCCGGCGGAAAGTCTGGGCGGCCCGTTCGATCACCCGCAGATCACCGCTCTTCTCACGCAACTGGACGATGTCGACGCCACCGTCGAGCGCGGCCTTCAGCAGCGGCTCCGGATCGTTGCCACCCGGGCGGGCATCGCAGACAAAGTAGAGGCGGGCCGTGCGCAGGCGCTCGCGGCGCAATGCTCCGATTCCGTCTGAGGGCGAAAAGCTCATGTCCCAAGTATCCCAGCGTGCGGCGGGCGGCGGTAGCAGTAGGATCGACGGGACCTGCGGGAGCCCGCAATCAAGGGCTGAGAGGGTGGCGACGCGGCCACCGACCGTCTGAACCTGATCCGGACAATTCCGGCGCGAGGGAGTGGACGGTTCGGGACACGGAACAGATGAACTCGATCGATACCGACCAGACAGAATCCAGAGATTTCGACGCCGTCGTGATCGGCGCGGGCGTGATCGGTCTGGCCATCGCCTGGGAGCTCCATTCACTCGGCATTTCGATCCTGGTGGTGGATCGCGGCCGTCCCGGCGCTGGAGCAACCAATGTCGCTGCGGGCATGCTCGCACCGGTCGGAGAACTCGACTTCGGCGAGCCGGCGCTGCTGGAGATGAACATGGTCTCGGCCGGCTTGTATCCCGAGTTCGTCGCGTCGATCGAGCGGGTCTGCGGCGGGACCCTCGGCTACCGCCGCACCGGAGGACTTCATGTTGCACTCGACCGTGACGAAGCGGCCGAGTTGAAGCGGGTCCATGATCTTCAGAACGAAATGGGGCTGCGGGCCGAATGGCTCGGGCCTGGTGCCGCCCGGGAGATGGAACCGGGAATCTCACCATCACTAACGGGTGCCGTCTACGTGGCCGACGACGGTGCCCTCGATCCCCGGGTGCTGGTGACCGGCCTGCTCGAAGCCCTGGAGACCGAGAAGGTCGAGGTTCGCGGTGGCACGGCGGTCACCTCGATCCGCCAGAAACACGGGCGGGTCGAATCAGTCGAGCTCGAAGGTGGCCAGAAGGTCAGAACCCGCTCGGTGATCGTCGCGACCGGTGCGGAATCGGGCAGCGCCGACTGGATTCCGCCGGAGGCCCGCCCGCCGGTGCGCCCGGTGAAAGGCCAGATTCTCGAACTGCGCGGTGACCCCGAAGATCCGGTCTGCGACCGCATCCTCGCTTCCGAAAGGGTCTATCTGGTGCCGCGGCGCGACGGTCGCCTGATCGTCGGCGCAACGGTGGAAGAACTCGGTTTCGACACGGCGGTCACTGCCGGGGGTATCCACGAACTGCTGCGTGAGGCCTACCGCCTGCTGCCCGAAGTCTCCGAACTCGAATTCGTCGGTGCCGTCGCCGGGCTGCGCCCGGGCACTCCGGACAACCTGCCGGTGGTTGGTGCGACCAGTGTCGATGGGCTGTTCATGGCCACCGGCCACTACCGCAACGGCATCCTGCTGGCACCGATCACGGCCCGGGCGATCAGCGACCTGGTCGATGGCGGCCAGGTCTTTGGGCCGATGAAGGAAGCAACCCCGGCGCGATTCGCATCGACCCGGGCCGGAGCGGCACGATGAACATCGAGCTGAACGGCAGGTCTCAGCAGGTCGAGGACGGCATTACCCTGGAACGGGTGATCGAGCTGGCCGGAGCGGATCCGGCCAAACGCGGCGTCGCCGCGGCGCTGCGTGGTGAGGTAGTACCGAAGTCCCTCTGGCCCGAGACGCTGGTCCAGGCCGACGATGCGGTCGAAGTTGTTTCGGCGATCCAGGGCGGGGCTGAAAGCTGGCAGCTGGGTGGACGCACCTGGGGCTCGCGCCTGATCGCCGGCAGCGGAGGCTTCCGTTCGCTGGGCGCCATGTCGAGCGCGCTTGAGGTGTCAGGCACCGAGATCATCACGGTCGCCCTGCGGCGGCTTGATCCCGCGGCCCAGGGGTCGGTGATGGAAGTGGTCGAAAAGCTGGGGCTCTTCGTCCTCCCGAACACGGCCGGCTGTTACACCGCCCGCGACGCGGTGAAGACGGCAAAGCTGGCCCGCGAGGCTTTCGGCACCGACTGGGTCAAGCTCGAAGTGATCGGTGACGACCGCACCCTGCTTCCGGATTCGGTCGAGTTGCTGCGCGCCGCCGAAGAACTGGTCGGTGACGGTTTCACGGTGCTGCCGTATACGAACGACGACCCGATCCTGGCCCGGCGCCTGGAAGCTGCCGGCTGCGCCGCAGTGATGCCGCTGGGATCACCGATCGGTTCCGGCGCCGGCATCCGCAACCCGTACAACATCGCGATCATCGTCGAGAAGGCGGAAGTGCCGGTGATCCTGGACGCCGGAATCGGCACCGCCTCCGACGCCGCCCTCGCGATGGAGCTTGGCTGTGACGCCGTGCTGCTGGCTTCAGCGATCTCCCGGGCCGAAGATCCCGACCTGATGGCTTCGGCGATGAGGCACGGAGTCGAAGCCGGTCGCTCGGCCTTTCTCGCGGGCCGAATCCCCAAGCGGCTCTACGCCGAAGCATCGACTCCTGAAGAGGGTCTGCCCGGACTCGGCTGAAGCGACGGGGCGGTCTTGCCCGGTTTCTTCATATCCTTGTCGGGCCCCCTTAGCTCAGGTGGTTAGAGCTGCAGGCTTTTAACCTGTGAGTCCTCGGTTCGAATCCGAGAGGGGGCACTAACTTGAGGGAACTTCGTGTTCCCATCTGTCCTATCTTGTGCCAATGGGAACTCTTGGCCGGTCCGCCTCGCGCGGCATTCTGATCGCTGTCCTCTCCGCGTTGGTGCTGTCAGGAGTCGTCACTCCGGCGGCTTCGGCTGGGCCGATCGTCGCCGACTCCGGGTTCAAGGTCGATCCGAACGGCTTCTCGTTTCCGAACTACGGGGACGACGAGGGTTACAAGGACCTTGATGCCGGCCAGATGCGGCGGCTCTTCGGAAATGAAGTCTGCCTCAGCGGCAAGGGTGGCGACTGCGTCCTGTCCGCCCCAGCCCGCGGCTGGATGGAAGAAACGAACGAAGCGATGGCCGGCGGTCACTGTTACGGCTTCTCAGTACTTGCCTGGGTCATCCAGCGGGGCCAGTTGCCCGCTTTCGGGTATTCGACGCTGGCACCATTCGGTTCGGGCACGACTGCTTTCGGTCTCGACATCAAGTCGAACGAGAAGCTCCAGTCAACAATCGCCAGGGCCTGGGCCTTTCAGACCCTCGATTCGGTGACCGGGAATGCGATCGCCGGCACGCCGGCCAACGTGTTGAAGAACCTGATCAAGGAGCTGACTCCGCAGAACCAGGACACCTACACGATGACCATCTTCCAGCCGGGATTCGAAGGCGGCCACGCAATCACCCCGACCTCGGTCGAGGATCTGGGTGGTGGCAAGTACGGAGTACATGTGTATGACAACAACTGGCCGGGAGACTCCGGCCGGGTCCTGACGATCGATAAAACCGCCAACACGTGGTCCTACCTCGCCGCGACCAACCCGAGCCAGCCGGGTGCCGTCTACTCCGGTACGGCCAAATCCGAAACCCTCCAGCTCTGGCCGACCCGGCCCGGATTCCAGATCCAGGACTGTCCGTTCTGCGTCGGCCGCCAGGGCGGGAAGTCGAAGTTCAACGAAGTTTCACTTTCCAATCCCGGAGATGAGCACGCGCACCTGCTCATCACCGACCAAAAGGGCCGTCAGACCGGATATCTGAAGGGCAAGCTGGTCAACCGGATCCCCGGCGCAGAAGTTTCACCCCGGATGGCCGGCGGGCCAAGCCTCGACTCCAATGGCGACATCAAAGGATCGCCGAACTCGTTGGAGCCGCTCTACCGGATACCGAGAACCCTCAGCCTGCGAATCAAGGTCCTGGGGTCGAACCTGACTTACAACGACAGTGAATCCGTGAGCGTTGTCGGCCCTACTTTTGACGCCTCCGTGGACAACATCAAGGTCGGTCCACGTCGAAACGCCTCGCTGACCCTCTCGCCAAAGAAGCGCACCCTGACTTTCACTGGCTCAAAGGTTGAGTCGACACCCCGGGTGACGTTCGGTGCCCAGAGTGAAAATGCTGCGTACCGGATTGGCGTGATTGCTGATGACGCCCGTCCGGGTTCGACGATCTTCTTCGCGAAGAAGCCGAAGCTGGGCCTGCTGCGGATCGGTGAGAAGACGAAAGCCAGGCAGCGATACCGGATCGTGATCAACCGCTACACGGCCGAGACCCTCAGCCAGTTTGCCCGCGCCTACAGCATCCGCGGCAGGCAGCAGGCATATCTCTACTACGGCCCGCTCGCCCGGAAGAACGGCGTGGCCAAGGTCGCCATCGGTGAGCCGGGCAAGAAGAAGGTCCGGGTCCTGAAGCTCCGAAAAGTCGAGTAGCCCCAGCGGCCCGTCCGGTGGAGGCGATCCGCACGCATAGCGCGTGCTGATTGCCCCCACCCTCGCTTGGGTTTTTCGAGTGGGGGCGATTGACACGCCTATTGCGTGCGGATCGCCCCCACCCTTAGGCCTAGTGGCGGAAGTGGCGGTGCCTGGTGAAGACCATTGCGGTCTCCGACTCGTCGCACGCTTCGATCACTTCGCCGTCACGCTTTGAGCCGCCCGGCTGGATGACCGAAGTCGCTCCGGCTTCGATCGCCGCGGCCGGGCCGTCGGCAAAGGGGAAGAAAGCATCGGAGGCGACGGCGCTGCCGCTGAGCAGGTCGGCCGCTTCATCTCCGTGGGCGTCGTGGCACTTCTGGATCGCCAGGCGGGTCGAATCGACGCGGCTCATCTGGCCGGCACCGATACCGAGCGTGACCCCGTCTTTGGCCAGGATGATCGCGTTGGAGCGAACGTGGCGGCAGACGGTCCAGGCGAAGAGCATGTCGTCCCAGGCCGACTCGGACGGCTGGGCCCTGGTCACGACTTCCATCATCTCGCGCTGTTCGGGATCACCGTCACGGTCCTGGATCAGCATTCCGCCGCGGACCCGTTTCATGTCTTTCTCACGGGAGTCCGGGAAGGGCGAAGCGCCGTCGGTGAAGATCCGGATCGCTTCTTTCTGCTGCAGGACCTCGAGTGCGTCGTCGTCATAGCCGGGCGCGATCAGGACCTCGACGAAGTTCTTGTGAAGTGACTCGGCCAGGGCCTTGTTGACGTTCTGGTTGATCGCGATGACCCCGCCGTAAGCGGAGACGGGATCGCAGTCACGGGCCCGCTCGTAGGCGTCGAGTCCGCTATCGCCGATCGCCACGCCGCAGGGATTGTTGTGCTTGACGATCACGCAGGCCGGGCCGTGGAGGTCGGCCAGCAGGCGGCGGGCGGAATCGAGGTCGAGCACGTTGTTGAAAGAAAGTGCGCGGCCATGGAGTTTGGAGAGCTCGGTGAGCACGTTGCTTTCGAGGCCCACCTCGGAATAGAAGGCGGCGCGCTGGTGCGGGTTCTCGCCGTAAGAGAGATCGAGCTGCTTCTCGTAAGCGATCACCTTGTGCTCGGGGAAAGATTCGTAGGTCTCGGAGAACCAGGCGGAGATCGCGGCGTCGTATCGTGCGGTCTGGGCGAAAGCTTCATTGGCCAGCCAGTGGCGGGTCGAGGCGGAGACTTCACCATCGGTCTCGTCCATCTCGGCGAGGATCGCGTCGTAACACTCAGGCTTGACCGCGATGACTACGTCTTCGTGGTTTTTGGCGGCGGCGCGGATCATGGTCGGGCCACCGATGTCGATGTTCTCGATCGCTTCCTGCGGGCTCACGTCCGGCTTGGCGATCGTCGCTTCGAAGGGATACAGGTTCACGCAGACCAGGTCGATCGGCGGGATGCTTTCCTCTTCCAGCACGGCGACGTGAGTCGGGTCGGAGCGGCGCGCAAGGATCGCGGCGTAGATCTTGGGATGGAGGGTCTTGACCCGGCCGTCCATGATCTCTTTCTGTCCGGTGAATTCGGAGACGTCGATCACATCGATGCCGGCCTCACGCAGGGCCTGCGCGGTGCCACCGGTCGAAAGGATCTCGACTCCTGACCGGACCAGCCCGGCCGCGAAATCGGTGATGCCGGTCTTGTCGGAAACGGAGATCAGGGCACGCTTCACCTTGATCGGGCCGTTGGTCGGGTCAATGTTGTCCATCTCCACCTTGCTCTTCGATGATTACCTGACGGGGACTGTCGGCAGCGATCCTAACCCGGCCCCGGCTGATCATGCCTATCGCCTCGGGGTAGATCTGGTGCTCAACCGCATGGATCGATTCTTCGACCTCTTCACGGTCCCAATTTGCGGGAATTTCCACAGCGCGCTGAAGGATCACCGGACCGGTGTCGGTGCCTTCGTCGACGAAATGGACTGTCACTCCGGTCACCCGGACACCATGGTCCAGAGCCTGTCCGATCGCGTCGAGACCGGGGAAGGACGGAAGCAGCGCCGGGTGGACGTTGATGATCCGCCCACGAAAACGGCCGACGAATTCGGGCGAGACCAGCTGCATGTAGCCGGCCAGCACAACCAGGTCAGCGGACACGGAATCAATCCAGTCGGCCATGGCGAGGTCACGGGTGACCCGGTCGCCGTGGCGTTCACGGGTGAAGACTCCGGTTTCGATCTTCGCCGCCCGGGCCCGTTCAAGGGCGAATGCTTCGGGCTTGTCGGAACCGACGCCGGCCACGACGATGCCGTCCTTGCCATGAAGCTGATCGATGATCGCCTGAAGGTTCGTGCCACCGCCAGAGGCCAGCACCACGATTCGAAATGAAGAATCAGACGAGCTCACAACGCCATCTTCCCGAATCCAAGTAGGGCGAGTCATCCCGCCTAGGGGCGAACACCGTTGGCCTTGCCCTTAACCGGGTGTGAACGGGACACTCAATCAGAAGAAGGCCATCAAGCTGCTCCGGAAGCATGGCTGGACCCAGACGGCAGGAGGCAAACATCCGATTACGCTTCCGGATAATCATCGACGGGACTACCCGACTGGTTTGGCCGTTGCGATTCTCCAACAGGCAGGGCCAAGATGAAACGGACGATGACAACTTTCACCGCACAGATTCACCAAGAGGCCGGGTCCTATTGGGCCGACGTTCCTGACCTCCCCGGTATTTTCGCGACGGGCGACACGCTGGACGGGTTGTTCGAGTCCCTGCGGGAGGGTGTCGGGCTGGTACTTGTGGGCGACGCTAAACCAGAAGCGATTCAGCTCGAAGGCGCGGTTATTTCGGTTAGGTGAGGCTGCCCTAGCGGGCGACGGGGAGGACGGCGAGCTGTTCGAGGTCGAACTTGCCGTCGGCATCGGCGGGATCATCGCCGAGCGGGTAATTGCCGGTGAAGCAGGCGTCGCAATGGACCGAGGCCGGGGTGCCGATCGCTTCGTACACGCCTTCCATTGAAAGGTAGGCCAGAGAGTCCGCGCCGATGTGCTCGGCGATCTCGTCGACCGTGCGCTCATGAGCAACCATCTCCTCGCGGCTGGACATGTCAACGCCGTAGTTGCAGCCGTAACGGATCGGCGGGGCCGAGATCCGCAGGTGGACCTCTTTCGCACCGGCGTCACGCAGCATCTTCACGATCTGGCGGGTGGTGTTTCCACGCACGATCGAGTCATCGACCACAACCACGCGTTGGCCGGAGATGATCTCCGGAAGCGGGTTGAACTTCATCCGCAGGCCGTGCTTGCGCAGCTCCTGCCCGGGCTGGATGAAAGTCCGGGCGACGTAGCGGTTCTTGATCAGGCCGTCGTCCTGCGGCAGTCCGGAGGCCCGGGCGAAACCACGGGCGGCCGGGGTGCCGGAGTCGGGGACGGAGATGACCAGGTCGGCATCGACCGGAGCTTCTTTCCAGAGGATTTCGCCCATGTTGCCGCGGACGGTCTGGAGGCGCTTGCCTTCAAGTTTGGTGTCGGGCCGGCTGAAGTAGATGTGCTCGAAGACGCAGTGCGCGACCCGGTCTGACTTGACCACCTGGCGTGACTCGAGGCCACGTTCAGAAAGCGAAACCATCTCGCCCGGGCTGATTTCCCGGACCAGCTCGGCGCCGATGATGTCGAAAGCGCAGCTCTCGGAGGCGATCACGTAGTTACCGTCGAGCAGGCCCAGGGAAAGCGGGCGGATGCCGTAAGGGTCGCGGAAGGCGACGATCGCGTGCTTGGTCATGACGACCGTGGAGTAAGCACCTTCCAGCTGCGGCATGACGTTGGCGACAGCGTCTTCGACGTGACGGCCGTAATCGCAGGAAATCATCGCGGCGATGATTTCCGAGTCGGTGGTGCCGCGGAAGCTGAGCCCTTTGCGGCGCAGCTTGTTATAGAGATCGACCGCGTTGGTCAGGTTGCCGTTGTGGGCCAGGGCAAGTTCACGGCCGTCGTCGCGCCAGATCGGCTGTGTGTTCTCCCACCCGCCGCCGCCGGTGGTCGAGTATCGGACGTGACCGATCGCCATGTCACCGGCCAGGGCGCGCAGCTTGTCTTCGTTGAAGACCTGGGAAACAAGCCCGGCATCACGCATGGTGGTGATGTGGCCACCCTCACAGGTGGCGATGCCGGCCGATTCCTGGCCACGATGCTGGAGTGCGTAAAGGCTGAAGTAAGCGAGTCTGGCTACGTCATGTCCTGGCGCAAAAACGCCGAACACACCACACTCGTCACGCGGTCCTTCGCGATCCAGGAAGTTCTGATCATCCAAGGTCTGGAGGCCACCTGTTGCTGATTGGAAGAGAGACGTAGGCGGTCTACCTACAGAGGGAGAGTAGCAGCGCTCCGGAACAGGGACGGATCTTTTGTCCGCAAAACCCGGGTTCTTGCGAAGGAAGGGGTCGACCGATAGGTTGAACCCATGAACCGAAAGACCCCCCGAATCGCACTCATATCAGCAAGTTCCGCTCTCCTTCTCTCCTTGTTGGCACCGGCTCTGCCGGCCGCGGCCGCGGGTGCCGCTACAGAGCAGAAGTGCATCAAAGCCGTTTCCAGGACGGTTGTTTTCAAGAAGGGTCTTTCGAAGAAGAAAAAGCAGCAGACAGCAAAACTGATCTGTGCATCCACTGCGGGTCCCGCCGGCAAGACGGGCCCGACCGGCCCGGCCGGCGATCAGGGTGCCACGGGACCGAAGGGTGCAGACGGTTCCCCGGGCTCGGAAGGGGCAACGGGACCGACCGGTCCCGCCGGATTGCCTGGCGCAACTGGACCAATTGGTCCGACTGGTACTACCGGTTCGGCTGGAGAGATCGGCCCTATCGGCCCGACCGGGCTCACCGGTGCGCGCGGAGTAACCGGCCCGACCGGATTGACGGGAGAGCAGGGAATCATCGGAGACCTGGGTGTAACCGGTCCTGCCGGCCCCACCGGCCCGACCGGCGCTACGGGTGCCGCTGGCCCAGTTTTGAGTTAGATCGGGAACCTGCTCCACGGCGTTTTTTGCACAGGTCTGCACGGGTAATAACCACATATGGCAAGCGATACCGGATTCACCAGTCAGGATGCACAGTCCGATTTCTCGCGGGCGCGACGCCGTCAGGTCATGCGCCGCCTGGCCAGCCGGCTCCGGCGTGAACCGGACGACATCGACCTGATCCTTCCTTTCGACGAAGTGCTCGACGCACTTGGCCGCACCGGTGAACGCAGCCTCGGTGTGAAGTCGATTGAACTCGACTCGATCGTTGGCACCGTCGATCGCGGACGGGACTTCGACCGGCGCTTCCGGCCGACCTCCCACCGGGTCCGCCAGCGCTGGGAGGGCATCGCGGTCGCCATGAGAAAGGGCAAATCGATGCCACCGATCTCGGTTTACCGGGTGGGCGAAATGCATTTCGTCGAAGACGGGCACCACCGGGTGTCAGTCGCCCGTCAGATGGGGATCGAAGTCATTGATGCCCACGTGACCGAAGTGACCACCGCGGTCGATCCTGGGGAATTCCGGATTTCCGACCTGCCGCTGAAGAGCCAGGAGAGGCTCTTCTTCGAGCGGGTGCCGCTGCCTGCCGCAGCCCGATCGCGAATCGAACTCCGGGAAGGACCGATGTATGCGGAACTTGCCGAGAGCGTCGAGGCCTGGGGGTTCCGGGTCATGCAGGCCCATGGCCGGTTCATGTCACGCAGAGAAGTCGCGAACCTCTGGTTCGAAGAGGAGTACACGCCAGTGGTCGACATGCTGCGGGAAGCGGACCTGCTCGGGGACGGCACCGAGACCGAGGCCCACATGGTCATCAGCTGCCTGCGCTGGACCCTGCTCAGCACCCACGACTGGAACGAAGAGGTGATCGAGCGGGTGAGGGGAGCGCTGGAAGCCGGAGAAGTGACCCGCTGAACCTCCCTGCCAACCGTCGGTGGAGAGCAAATTGCCCGCTCAGCGGGCAATTCCACTGCCAGGGTGGGATCAGGGGCCTTCGGACTCCACTGCGATGCGCTTGCCGGAATCCGGATCGAACAGCATCACTTTGTGCGGGTCCAGCCACAGCTTCGCGGTGTGGCCACGCTCGATCTTCGACGACGGGTCCAGACGGGCCACCATCTGGCTGGCGTCTCCGCCGGAAAGTTCATCGAGCCCGGATTCCGAAGCGGCCTTCTCGACGGTTGCTTCGTCATGGTCCGCGGTGAAGTAGGCGAACAGCTCAGAACCCATCGATTCGATCAGGTCGATTTCGGTCTCGAAGTGGACTCCGCCTTCGTCTTCGTCAATAAGTTCGGCGTCTTCGAAGTCTCCGGGCCTGAGTCCGGCGATGACCTTGCGGTCGTTGCGATCATCGCCAAGAGCCTTCTTCATCTCGTCGCTCAGCGGCAGGTCCACGAATGGCAGCTTGACCGTGTCTCCGGAGATTGTGGCAGCGGTGAAGTTCATTGAAGGCGAGCCGATAAAGCCGGCGACAAACAGGTTGTCGGGCTCGTTGTAGAGCTCGGCCGGGGTGCCGACCTGCTGGAGCTCACCGGCGCGCATCACGGCGACCCGGTCACCGAGGGTCATCGCTTCGGTCTGGTCGTGGGTCACGTAAACCGTAGTCGTGCCAAGGCGCGACTGCAGCTTTGACACTTCGGTGCGGGTCTGGATCCGCAGCTTGGCGTCGAGGTTGGAGAGCGGCTCGTCCATCAGGAAAGCCTGAGGTTCCCGCACGATCGCGCGGCCCATCGCCACTCGCTGGCGCTGGCCGCCAGAGAGATTGGCCGGACGGCGGTCGAGGTGCTCCGTCAGATCGAGCGTCGCCGCCGCCGCTTCGACCTTTTCGTCGATCTCGTCCTGTGGCACTTTGGCCAGCTTCAGCGCGAAGCCCATGTTCTCCCTCACACTCATGTGGGGATAGAGCGCGTAGCTCTGGAAGATCATCGCGATGTCCCGGTCCTTCGGAGCGAGGTCGTTTACGACTTCACCGTCGATTTTCAGCTCGCCTTCGCTGACATCTTCCAGTCCGGCGATCATGCTGAGCGCGGTCGACTTGCCGCAGCCGGACGGCCCGACGAGGATCATGAACTCGCCATCCTTGATCTCGAGGCTCAGGTCTTTGACGGCCTCGAAGCCGTCGCCGTAGCGCTTGGTCACGTGATTAAGAACGATGTCAGCCATAGGTGCTCCTTATCCCTTCACGGCACCGGCGGTGAGGCCGGCGACGATTCGGCGCTGGAATAACAGGACGAAGATGATGATCGGCACGGTGACCAGCACTGCTGCTGCGGCAATGTTGCCGGTCGGCTGGGTGAACTGCGAGTCACCGGTGAAGAAAGCGAGTGCGGCCGGAACGGTCCGTGACGCGTCGGATGAAGTGAGCGAGATCGCGAAAAGGAAGTCGTTCCAGGCAAAGATGAAGACGAGGATTGCGGCGGTGAACATGCCCGGCGCGGCCAATGGCACGATCACTTTGCGGAAAGCCTGGAAAGGAGTGGCACCATCGACCTGAGCAGCCTGCTCCAGCTCCCACGGGATCTCCCTGAAGAAAGCGACCAGGGTGTAGATCGCCAGCGGCAGCGAGAAGGTGAGGTACGGAATGATCAGTCCCGGATAGGTGTCGTAGAGGCCGAGGGTGCGCCACATGTCGAAGAGCGGGCCCACCGTCGAGATCGGCGGGAACATCGCGATCGCCAGGGCCCCCGCCAGAATCAGACGGCGCCCCGGGAACTCCAGTCGAGCGATCGCATAGGCAGCGAAGCTGGCAAGGACGATCGAGATGGCCGTCGTTATCGAAGCGATCAGCAAGGAGTTGATCAGTGGCTTGATGAAAGGGCTGTCACTGATGCCGCCTTCGAACAGGCCTTTGTAGTTCTCCAGGGTCAGCTCGGTCGGGATGAAACTCTGGTCGGTGATCGTTGCGGGAGTCTTGAGGGAAAGCGAGATGATCCACAAGACCGGGATCAGGGCGAACAGGGTGACCAACAGGATCGCGATGCTCCACATTGCCTTGTCGCGTGGGGTGCGTTCCATGGCTCAGCCCTTCTCCATGTCCGGCTGCCGGGCGCCAAGGCCCTTGACGAATAGCATCGCGATGATCAGCACGGCGATGAAGATCAGCACCGAGACCGCCGAGCCGAGGCCCAGGTTCAGCCGCGAGATCAGCTGGTTGTAGCCGAGGATCGACACCGACTCAGTGTTCTGCGCACCGGCGGTCATGATGAAGATCGTGTCGAAGATACGGAAGGCATCAAGGGTCCGGAAAAGCAGGGCAACCAGGATCGCCGGCTTCATCAACGGCAGGGTGATCTTCGTGAAACGTTGCCAGGCGCTCGCGCCATCGACTTTTGCCGCGTCATAAAGACCGTTGTCGATCGTGGTCAGGCCGGCCAGAAGAAGCAGGGCCATGAAAGGCGTGGTTTTCCAGACCTCCGCCATGATGATCACCGCGAATGAACTGAAGCGGCCACCGAACCAGTCCATGTCGTCGGCGATCAGCGGCAACTGGTTGACGAATCCCGTATCCGGCGCGAAGGCGAACTGCCACGAGAAAGCGGCGACGACCGTAACGATGCCGTAAGGAATCAGGACCGAGGTGCGGACCAGGCCGCGGCCGAAGATCGCGCGGTGCATGACCAGAGCGATCGCCATGCCGAGAGCGAGTTCGATCGTGACCGATATGACACTGAGGAAGACCGTGTTGAAAACGTCGGTCCACCAGAGACTGGAGGTCAGGACCGCCGAATAGTTCTGGAATCCGACGAAGCCGCTTTCATCGGGGAAACGAAGGTCCACCTGCTGGACCGAAAGCACCAGGGCGTAACCGATCGGATAAGCCGTGACCGCCAGCATCGCGATCGCCGCGGGAGCGCAGAGCAGCCAGCCGAGACGACGCTCGGAACGAGTCCTGGCACTCACAGCAGGCCCTCCCGCTTCACTCCACGTTCAACGTAGTCCTTGAGCTTCTCGTAGACAGCCTTGATGTCTTCCGGGTCAATCGAATCTGCCGGGTGAAGCGCGGTCTGGATCGCGAGGCTGACGTCCTGGTAGGCGGGGGTCACCGGCCGGGGTCCGGCGGTCTCGATCGACTTTTTGACCAGCTGGGCAAAACCGGGGAAAGCTTTCGTGACCTTCGGATCCTTGTAAAGATTCGCTCGCGGCGGCGGCAGTCCGTCGAGTTCAGTGACGACCAGCTGCTGCTTCGGGGCGGTCAGGCATTTGACCGCTTCCTGGGCGAGCTCGGGCTTCTCCGAGAACTTGGATACGGCCAGGTTGAACCCACCGAGCGGCGGCTTGCTTTCCTGGTCGGCTGTGATGCCGGGATAGCGCGCGGCGCCCATCTCCTTGGCGACGTCCGGGGCGTTCTCCTTGGCGCTGCCGTAAGCGAAGGTGTAGTTCAACATGAAAGCCGAGCCGCCTTCGAAGCCGAGGCGTGATGAGTCTTCGTCGGAAGTTGACATGTTCGTCGGCGCGGCACTCGACCGGGCGAGACGGCCCATCGGGGCGAGGCCGGCTTCGGTCTGCTCCTGCTGTAGCTCGACCTCGGTCGGTCCAGAAAGCACCTGGGTGCCGGCCGATTCGATCATCGCATTGGCCCAGGCGGTGTAGCCCTCGTAGCGGTTGGCCTGGACCTGGATCTGGCCACCCTCGTCCGGGCCCAGCTTTTCGGCCATGTCGATCATCTCGTCCCACGTCTGCGGAACCTTCGGGACCAGGTCCTTGCGGTACCAGAGCAACTGGGTGTTTGAGTTGAAAGGTGCGCCGTAGAGAGTGTCTTCGAAGGTTGCCGTTTCGATCACCGGGGGAAAAACGTCCCTGGTCACCTCTTTGGCGTCGGCACCTTTCCACGGAAGGATCCAGCCTGCGTTGGCGAACTCGGCAGTCCAGACGACGTCCATCCCGATGATGTCGATCGAGGAGTCTTCGGCACCGAGTCGCCGGACCAGTTGCTCACGTTGCTGACTGGCGTCGGTCGGCAGGAATTCGAGGTTGATGTCGTACTTGCCGCCCGACTCCTTCGAGCAGGTTTCGGCGACTTTCTGAATCGATCCGCCGGGCTGTATCGCGATGAACCAGGTCAGCTTGTTGCTGTCACTGCCCCCACCGCACCCAGCGAAGAACGTGAGGGAGAGGCCGATCAAGACGACCGCAGCTCCAACTTTTCTCTCGCCCCATGTCCCACGATTGGACATGCAGCACACTTACCCGCCGGTTCTGGTTCAAAACACGACTACTTGAATCGTTTGCGTGCCTTCGCGATGCACTTGATCTGAGCGCTCTTGCCCGTCAGCTTTTTGCACTTGATGATCGCTGCCTTCTTCTTCGCGGCCTTGATGCAGTTGGCCCGCTTCTTCTTCGAATTGATCTTCTTGCACTTCTTGATCGCCTTCTTCAGGCTGAAGGTCGTCTTCGGCGGAGTCACGATCGGGCTGGTCGGGCCCTTGCCGGTCAGGGTGAATGCGGAATCGTAATCGCGGTCCACTGAAGCCACGGCGATCAGGTAAACCTGCCCGGCGACCGGGGCAACCGCCAGGCGGCCTCCGGTCAATCCGTCCCTGCACCCATCGTCGGCCTGGGCCAAGGGCTTCAGGTCATCGAGGACGGTTCCTGAGTAGACAGCCAACTGGACGGTCTCACCACTGGAACAGGCAGAGAAGATCGCGGGATTGTCAGATGGTGCAGTCCAGCGATACCAGACGGATGCCGTCCGGTTGCCATAACCGAAGGTATGGGCCGGCTCGGAGCTCTCGAAGTCGGAATCAACCGTGGTGCCGGACACTGAAAGCGGCAGCGTCGATCCAAGGTCGGCCGCATTGGCGAAGTCGTTGTTGCCGGGAACCTGCAGCGTGTGAATGTCGAGCGTGAATGGTCCGTAGTCGTTCGAGGACGGACCGCCTGCCGCAGCGATCCGATAGGTCGTGCCGGCAACCGCGTTCAGCACGCCGTGGCAATAAGGGCCGTATGGCGGTGGCACGACGCCAGCCTCGGTGAGGGCGTTGACGGCATTGCCGGTGTAGACCCCGATCCGGCCATTGAAGGTCTTGCTGCAGGCCCGAACGGCAACTTTTCCGCTCTGGGGAGCGGTCCAGTTGTACCAGAGGGAGTGGTTGGCCGGGCCAAAATCACCGTGGTCCGGCTCGCCAATTTCGGCGGTCGCGAAATCATTGTCACCCTGGGTGAGCGTCGGCAGTCCCGGCCCCACCGTGATCGCGTTCGCGAAGTTGTCATTGGACGGTGGCGGCGCGCTGCTCAGCTTCAGCGTGAAATCGAACTCCCCGATGATGTTGCCGCTCAGGGCGATCTTCAGTGGCACCCCTGCGGTCGCCTGAAAGTCAAGGATGCACTGGGTACCTTCGGATGCGACCAGGACGAGTCCCGGCAGGGTGTTGCCGGTGTACACGGCGAGGATCCGGTTGTTGGGACCATCGTGGGACGTGATCTCGCAGAAATCGGCCCTGACGCGTCCGGTGGCCGGCGTTGTCCAGGTGAACCAGACTGAGCGGGACTGGCTGGCGCCACCCAGGGCTGCCGGTTCGCCGGCCTGATAGGTGGAATCGATAGTCGTCGCCGGAGACGAGATCGGCAAAGCGGGTCCGAGGACCCTGGCTGCAGCGAAGTTGTCGTTGGCCGGCGGCGTAAGCTGGCGCAGTTTGAAATTGAAGGTTCCCTGGTTGTTTCCGTAATCGACCTGGATCTTGTATAGCTGTCCCATAACTGCGGTGAACCGGAGGGTGCACCCGCCGGCCCGTTCGGCGATGAGAACTGTTGTACCGACGGTCGCACCGGTCCTCACCGCGCTTCTCTCGAAGGGGAAGTCGCTGCCGGTGAAGCCATTAACGCAGAGGTCGACCACGAAGATCCCGTTGGCAGGGGCGGTCCACTTGAACCAGACGGACCTCTGGGCCGTGTTGCCGTCGATGCTCGGCTCGCTGACTTCAGCGGTGGCCTCCACGTTGCTTGCGGGGACGCTGAGCGGCACTGCGGGCCCCACAGTCTGCGCGTTGACGAAGTTGTCGTTGGCGGGTGGGGCAGCGGCAGCCGGTGAAGCCGAAATGGCGCCGAACAGAACCGCGAGTCCGACAGCTGCAACAGTTCTCTTCAATCCACCGATCTTCATTTGGTGCCCCCTGGTAAGTGCCACGTGAATTGGCTTCGACCGGAAAGTAGTACCACAGATCGGTCCCGCCGATGAGGTTTTTCAGTAGACCGGAATATCGGAGCGGACCGCGCGTAGCTCTTCGGCGAGTGACTTCGCGTCGTAGGCACCGATG